>NPIE01001369.1_pt1 | contig 56767 bp, 50 predicted proteins | sample 8637661 | NCBI WGS metagenome assembly NPIE01 (sample SAMN07420842, study PRJNA396082) | bioreactor metagenome | isolation source: sample BA12 brine-fed electro-methanogenic bioreactor BA | place: Japan: Kochi | collected 2016-12-09 | reverse complement strand
GACGGTGGCGACGGCGGTGACGGCGGCGACGTTATTTTTCAGGTCGACGAGGGCTTGGGAACCTTACTTGATCTGCGCTATAAGGTCCGCTACAAAGCCAAGAGGGGCGGCCATGGCATGGGGGCGAACCGTCATGGCAAAAACGGCGAAGATCTGGTGATCAGCGTGCCGCCGGGGGTCTTGGTCTACAATCACGAAACAGGTGAGTTGTTGGCCGACCTCAAAGAGCGGGGCCAGCGGTTTGTGGCCGCCAAGGGCGGTCAGGGAGGCCGTGGAAATGCCCGTTTTAAGACCAGCACCAACCGGGCTCCCCGCCATGTGCAGCCGGGGCTTCCCGGTGAGGAAATCTGGCTGCGCCTGGAACTTAAACTGCTGGCAGACGTCGGTCTGGTAGGAATGCCCAATGCGGGTAAATCGACATTGATTTCTGCCATATCCTCCGCCAAGCCGAAGATCGCCGACTATCCCTTTACTACTTTGGTACCCAATCTTGGCGTGGTGGGTTACGGCGGGTATCAGAGCTTTGTGGTCGCGGATATCCCCGGTCTCATAGAAGGCGCCAGCGAAGGCCACGGTCTGGGTACCCGGTTTTTGCGCCATATCGAGCGTACCGATCTGTTTCTGCACCTGGTCGACCTGTCCGATCTGCAGGAGGGAGATCCGGTGGAATGCTTCGATACCATCAACCGGGAGCTGGAACGGCATAACCCCCAGTTGCTGGATAAGCCTCAGTTGGTAGTCTTGAGCAAAGCCGATGTTACCGAAGTGAGAGAGCAGGCCGATGAGATCGCGGCGGTCTTTGCTGAGCGGGGCTATCGAACTCTGCTGATTTCGGCGGTGACCAAAGAGGGGCTCGACGAACTGGTGGCTTGCATTGCCCAGGAGCTGTCCCGACTGCGTTCCGGCAAGGATTTTGACGAGTTCGGCCCAGCTTGACAAGCAGGCGGGGCCGAAAGTAAAATTCGAGCCGAAATTATCAAGAATTTTGCCGGTTTGCAGGGAAGGATCGGGCATGCGCAAAGAGCTTCTCAAACAAGTTAAGCGTGTCGTCATCAAGGTTGGCAGCGGTGTGCTGGTCGGCCAGGACGGGGTCGATCCGACCATTATCGAAGCGTTGGTGGTGGATATCTGCAAGGTCGTCGAGCAGGGCTACGAGGTATTGCTGGTTTCTTCCGGAGCGGTGGCTACCGGCAAGGGCGATCTCGGCATCGTCGGCCGGCCTCCGACCATCCCCCTGAAGCAGGCGGCGGCCGCCATCGGTCAAAGTCGGCTGATGCGTTATTACAAGGACGCTTTTAGAGGTTGCGGCCGACGGGTTGCGCAGATTCTACTGACCCGGGACGACCTGGCCAATCGGCGGCGATTTCTCAATGCCCGCAATACCCTCATGACGCTGCTCGAATACGGCATCATTCCCATCATTAACGAGAACGACACGGTGGTGGTGGATGAAATCCGTTTTGGCGACAACGACAACCTGTCGGCGCTGGTAACCAATCTGGCTGAGTCCGATCTTCTGGTTATCCTATCCGATGTCGATGGCCTCTACGACAGTAATCCCCGCACGAATCCCCACGCCCGATTGATCAGCAGGATCGAGCATATCACTCCGGAAATCGAAGCCATGGCTGGCGGTGCCGGCAGTGAGGTCGGTACCGGCGGCATGGCGACCAAGATCGAGGCGGCTAAACGGGCCTCTCTTTACGGGGTCAGCACGGTCATCGTCAACGGTCGCCAGCCCCATGTACTGCCGCGCCTGTTCGCCGGAGAGGATCTGGGAAGCTGGTTTTTGCCGGCGGTCGACCGTCTCAATGCCCGCAAGCACTGGATCGCTTTTACCAAGAAGACTCGCGGCAGGTTATTGCTCGACGAGGGGGCGTGCCACGCCCTGGCGGACAAAGGTAAAAGTTTGCTGCCTTCGGGGATCATCGAAGTCGAGGGAAATTTTGAACGGGGCGATGCGGTACGGCTTTGCGACGCTGATGGGCGAGAGTTCGCCCGGGGTATAATCAACTATTCGCAGGCGGAACTGGTACGCATTCAGGGACATAATTCTCAGGAGATTGAAGCGCTGCTTGGCTACCAGTATGGTGCCGAGGTGGTTCATCGAGATAATCTGGTATTGAAAAAGCGGGCCGGGCAACGGGCCGCTATCAGCAAGGAGTGAGCAATGACGATTCAGGAACAGATGCTGGTGCTGGCGCAGGAAGCGCAAGAGGCAACACGGATTATGGCCAACCTGTCGGCCACCGCCAAGAACGATATGTTGCGGCGCATGGCCGATGCTCTAGAAAAGGCTGCACCCGCCCTTGTCGAAGCCAATGAAAAGGATCTGGAACGGGCCCGGGAAAAGGGCTTGTCTGCTGCCATGGTTGATCGTTTGATGCTTAATGACGAACGTATTACCGCCATGGCTGATGGCTTGCGCGAGGTGGCTGAACTGCCCGACCCGGTCGGCGAGATCAGCGACATGCGGCGCCGGCCTAACGGCATTCAGGTTGGTCGCATGCGAATTCCCCTGGGCGTAATCGGTATCGTCTACGAATCCCGCCCCAACGTGACTGCCGATGCTGCCGGTCTGTGCTTGAAAAGCGGCAACGCGGTCGTCCTGCGCGGCGGTTCCGAAGCCATCAATTCCAACGTCGCCATCGGTGACGTGTTGAAGAAAGAACTGCTGGCCATGGGTCTGCCGGCCGGTGCTCTGCAGGTGGTGACCACCACCGATCGCGGCGCCATAAACGAACTGCTGAAGCTGGAAGAATATATCGACCTGATCATCCCCCGTGGGGGCGAAGGGTTGATTCGTTTTGTCAGCGAAAACTCGCGTATTCCGGTTATTAAACATTATAAAGGGGTCTGCCATACCTTTATCGATGCCAGTGCCGACTACGAGATGGCCGAGCGTATCTGCGTCAACGCCAAAGTGCAGCGCCCCGGGGTTTGCAACGCCATGGAGACCCTGCTCATCCACAAGGACATCGCCGAAACTTTCGTGCCGCGTATCGTTGCCACCCTCAAGGGCAAGGGCGTCGAACTTCGGGGTTGTTCCGTGACTCGGGAATTCGCCCCCGGGGTGATCGCGGCCAAGGAAGAAGACTGGGGTGCTGAATTCCTCGATCTGATTCTGGCGGTCAAGGTGGTCGAAGATATCGACGAGGCTATCGAGCATATCCGTCAATACTGTTCGCTGCATACCGAAGTTATCGTTACCAACGATTACCGCAATTCCCAGCGTTTCGTGCGGGAGGTCAACAGCAGCGTGGTTATGGTGAACGCGTCCTCCCGTTTCTCCGACGGCAACCAGTTTGGTCTCGGAGCCGAGATCGGCATTTCCACGACCAAGCTGCACTCTTTCGGTCCCATGGGCCTGGAGGATCTGACTACCCGCAAGTTCGTGGTGCTTGGTGACGGCCAGGTTCGTCCCTGATTCGACGGTTGATAAGGCTATCCCTGGCCTTTTTCAAATACGCAAGCTGAAAATAAAGTTTCCAACGTGATCACAAAACCGAGGACGGGATAACCTGTCCTCGGTTTTGGTCGCCTATCCCTGGGCTCCAGCGGACGTCTGGGGCATCAAGGGCGTTGGGCGAGGAAAAAGCATATGAAGACCGGTATTCTCGGGGGAACCTTCAATCCTGTTCATTTGGCTCATCTGCGGATCGCCGAGGAGGTGCGTCTGGCCTGCGGTCTCGACCGGGTGTTGTTTATGCCGGCGGCGACGCCGCCCCACAAGCCTCTAGCCGATGATATTGCTTTTGTCCATCGCTATGCCATGGTGGAAGCGGCAGTGGCCGATAACCCTGCTTTCTCTGCCTGCGATCTTGAAGCGCAGCGTCCGGGCAAGAGTTATTCGGTTGCGACCCTGGATATTTTGCATGACCAGTTTCCCGATGACGAATTCTATTTTATAATTGGAATGGATTCCTACCGGGCCATCGACACCTGGAAGGATTATGCCCGTCTTTTCGAGCTGACCAACCTGGTGGTGGCTGCCCGTCCGGGCCATGTCGGAGACGATCCGCTCGCACTGCTGCCCGTTGTCATCCGGGGGCAGTTCTGTTACGATGGCCCGTCAAATAGTTTGCGGCACTGCAGCGGCAATCGGGTGATTTTCCTGAAAGAGACATTTCTCGATATTTCCTCGACCCGGATTCGCCAGCAGGTCGCTGAACAGGGTTCCATCCGTTATTTAGTCCCCTCTGTTGTTGAAGATTACATCTGCCGGCACGGTCTATATCGTGGCCGGGAAAGGTTATAAAGATTTTGCAAACCCAAGAACGTGCGCAGCTCTGCGCCGCTTATGCTCTGGATAAGAAGGCCTTCGACGTCCGTCTGCTCGATGTGCGAAAGATCTCTTCGCTAACCGACTATCTGCTGATCGTTTCCGGCCGTTCAGACCGCCAGGTGCAAGCGGTGGCTGATTCCATCCACCTAGGTTTGAAGAAAGACCACGCCACCATGCCCCTGGCTGTCGAAGGTCTGAAGGAGGGCCGTTGGGTCCTGATCGATTATGGTGATGTTATGGTACATGTCTTTCAGGAATCGGTTCGGGAATATTACGACCTGGACGGTCTCTGGAGCGAAGCCGTCGAACTGACGGTTGACGAGGAGAAGTTGCCGGAGCGGCCTGCGGATTCTGCATGAAGATTGCTCTGATCAGCGTCGGCAAGCTTTCGCAACCTTTCCTGCGGGATGGGGTGGCGGAATATGCCGGCCGCCTGCAGCGCTATATCGCCTATGACAGCCATGAGCTTAAAGAGGCCAAGGGTGGATCAAAAACCGATCCCAAAGTGATTCGCGAGCAGGAAGGCGAACGAATCCTGGCCCGTGTGCCGGATGGCGCTTATCTTGTCGCCCTCGACGAACGGGGCCGAAATTACGACTCGGAAAAGCTGGCTGATTTTCTTGGCCGCCATATGCTGCAGGGTACAGGGGAGTTGGTGTTTGTCATCGGCGGAGCTTATGGCTTGAGCCAAGGCGTTAAGCAGCGAGCCAACCTGCAACTGTCCCTCTCGGCCCTGACCCTGACCCATCAAATGGCGCGGCTGTTACTGCTGGAACAACTATATCGGGGTTTTACCATTTTACGTAACGAGCCTTACCACAACCGGTGATGGTGCCGTAGAACTTCCGAACGGCTGCCTTACTGGGTTTTTCGGGACTTCGACATGTTCAACATGTCTTCACCCCTGAAAAGCCATTACGCCTTACAAGTCGATACTTTCGATTGGCTACTTCATACTGTTTGTAGACACATCTACCTTTGAAGCACTGTTTGTCGCCTTGGCGACCAAGGAGGAAGACCATGACCCTCATGACCGTACTGCTGCTGATGATTCTGTTCATGGTGTTTTTTATCTATTTTCTGCAGCTTAATCCTGCAGAAATGGCCATTGTCTTCTATCCGGACCATGTGATAAACGCATCTCCGGCGGTCGTGGTGGTTGCCTGTGTCCTGCTGGGCCTGTCCATCGGCTATCTGTTGCACCTTTATGGCGCGGCCAGCTATCTGTTCAAGGGCTGGCGGCGTACCCGTTCGGAGAAACGGGACCGGGAAGTGACCGAATTGCATCGGGAAGGCCTGGCCCGGTTCCGCTCCGGAGATAGTACCAAGGCCCGCAGGCTATTGCAGAAGGCTCTGGGCATGGACGGTAGCCGCATCGAAGTATTGAGCTCCCTGGCCAAAGTTCAGTTGGCTGAAGATGAAGTCGAAGAAAGCATCAGTCTGCTGCAGCGGGCCCGTAAGCTCGCTCCCAAGGATTTGTCGGTACTCTTTGCGCTGGCCGAGACCTATTCTCAGACAGAGCGATTAAGCGAAGCGGAGGATTGTTATCGCGAGCTGCTCGATCTGGATGGAGACAACTATCAGGGAATGGTCGGGTTGCGTGACCTGTATCTCGGTCGGCAACAGTGGAGCGAGGCTCTTGCCCTGCAGAAGAAGCTGGTTAAAAAGAGTACCGGCGAAGCGCAGGTTGTTGAAAAGTCTTTGCTCAACGGTCTGCGCTATCAGCTGGCTCAGCAGGCGGAGGCGGAAGAGCATTTTGAGGAGGCATTGGCCGATTATCAAAAACTCGCCAAGGATGCCCCGGATTTCATGCCCGCCCAGGTGTCGGTAGGCGCCATGCTCCTTAAGAAAGGCCGTTCAGAGCAGGCTGCGGCAACCTGGCAAGCCGGTTATCGCCGTTTTGGCCACAGCGTGTTTCTCAAGCGTTTGGAACAACAGGCGATGGCCGAGGAGGATCCGACCACCCTGCTGAACTATTATCGGCAGCAGGTGTCGGAACACCCCGACGATCTGTTGCTGCGTTTCTTCTTCGGCAAATTCTGCCTGCGCGTGGAAATGGTCGACGAGGCATTGGAACAACTCCACAGTCTGGAAAAGAGCTGTGCCGATTTCCCCCAGCTTCATCTGTTGCTGGCTGAGAGTCATATGCGCCGTCAGCGCTTGAGCGATGCGGTGGCTGAATACCAGAAAGCGTTGGGGGGGGAAGACCGGTTCCGGTTTGGTTATGTCTGCAGTCAGTGCGGGGCCGGTGCGGTTTCCTGGCAGGGGAACTGCGAGCAGTGCGGTTGTTGGGGCTGCATGGAACTGAGTGATGTGCCGAAAACTGCAAATGTGCCGGCCCCGGAAGTTCGTGAAATTCACCATGGAGAACGAGAATAGAATGTCTGCAGTACGCCGCCCATTGGTTTTGATGATTCTTGACGGTTGGGGCATTAACCCGAGTTGCGACCATAATGCCGCTTGCCAGGCCAATACGCCGCGCCTGGATGCATTGCGCAGGGAATATCCCACCACGGAAATCGATGCTTCGGGGCAGGCCGTTGGCTTGCCCGAGGGGCAGATGGGCAATTCGGAAGTCGGACATCTCAATATCGGAGCCGGCCGCATCGTTTATCAGGAGCTGACCCGTATTACCCGGGCTATCGAGCAGGGTGAATTTTTCAGCAACCCGGTGTTGACCGAAACCATGGCTGCGGTTAAGCAAAAAGGCGGCAAATTACACCTTATGGGACTGCTCTCCGACGGTGGTGTGCATTCCCATAATAGTCATCTCTACGCCCTGGTTGAAATGGCCAAGCAACAGGGGATCTCCGAAGTTTGCATTCATGCCTTTCTCGATGGCCGCGATACGCCGCCGCAAAGCGCTCAAAGCTATCTGGCCCAGCTGGAGGAGCGCCTGGCTTCCCTTGGGCTCGGCCGCGTGGCAACGGTCATCGGGCGTTATTATGCCATGGATCGCGACAATCGATGGGAGAGGGTCGAACGGGCCTATCAGGCCATGACCGGGGGCCTGGGCCAGTCCTTCGCCAGCAGTTGCGAAGCGATTGCCCAAGCCTATGCCAACAGTCAGACGGATGAGTTCGTTGAGCCCTGCGTGATCCGCCAGGACGGTGCTGCAACGACCGTCGATGACGGTGACGGCATGATCTTTTTCAATTTTCGTGCTGACCGGGCGCGGGAAATCAGCCGCACTTTCACCGAATGTGAATTCAGCGGATTTCGACGTTCAAAGAGTCCGCGGCTGACTGGTTTCGTCTGCCTTACCGAATATGATGAAACTTTTGACCTGCCGGTAGCTTTTCCGCCGGCCAGCTATCCCGCCATCCTTGGCGAGGTGGTGGCCAAGGCCGGTCTAAAGCAGTTGCGAATTGCCGAAACGGAGAAATATGCTCATGTTACCTTCTTTTTCAACGGAGGTAACGAGAGTCCGTTTGCCGGGGAAGAGCGGGTGCTGATTCCCTCGCCGCAGGATGTGGCCACCTATGACCAGAAGCCGGCCATGAGTGCGCCGCAGGTGACTGAAGAGATGTTGAAACGGGTGGCCGGTGGTTCTTACGACCTGATCGTTCTTAATTTTGCCAATCCCGACATGGTCGGCCACACCGGGGTCATGGATGCCGCAGTGGAGGCTATGGAAACGGTCGATGGCTGTGTCGGCCAGGTGGTCGATGCGGTTCTTGCGGCCGGCGGCAGCCTGTTGGTCACTTCCGATCACGGTAATTGCGAGCAGATGAGTGCAGAAGACGGTTCGCCCCATACGGCCCATACCGCCAACCCGGTTCCCTTGATCCTGGTCGATCCCGACCGCCAGCACAGTTCGCTTCGTCGTGGTAAATTGGCCGACATCGCGCCGACCCTGTTGCAGTTGCTCGGTCTGGTTCAGCCGCCGGAGATGACCGGTTGCAGCCTGCTGCAGGAATGACCCCTCGATCCGCCGGTGGCGTGGCGGGGAGCTGTGTTGATGAGCTTCAATAGCCTCTGGCAATTTCTGCGGCGGGAATTGAGCGGCCTGGCCGACCTCTGTTTTCCTCCTGTTTGCCCCCTCTGTCGTCAACCCTTGCAATCCACGACGCTTTTCTGTGCTGCTTGTCTTGAAGGTATTGCTCCTGTCGTTTCTCCCCGTTGTTCCCTTTGTGATTTACCCTTTGCCGCACTCGATGGTAGCGACCATCTTTGCCAGTCCTGCCTGCAGGATCCACCGCCGTTTTTGTGGGCCAAAAGTGTCGGTCTTTATGACGGGACCTTGAGGCGGGCAGTGCGGAAATTCAAGTATGAGGGAGACTTCAATCTCGACCGGCCACTGGCGGCTTTGATGAAAAAGACCTTGCAGGAACCGCTGAAGGAATTTTGTCCCGACCTGCTGCTGCCTGTCCCCTTGCATATCGATCGTTTGCGTCAGCGCAGCTATAATCAGGCGTTGTTGCTGGCCAGGTTCCTGGGGCGCAGTTTTCAGCTGCCCGTGGCGCCGCGGTTGCTGTTGCGCATTCGTCCGACGCCGCCACAAATCGGATTCAAGGCCCCCCAGCGCCGGCGTAATCTGCGTGGCGCTTTTGCCCTGAGCCGACCGCTGCAAGGCGAACGGGTGTTGTTGGTGGACGATGTAATGACGACCGCTGCCACAGCCCGGGAATGCAGCCGCACTTTACTCGATGGCGGTGCCAGCGAAGTGGCAGTGGCTACAGTGGCTCGGGCTCGATTGCGAGGTTGATGGGGGAACAAGATGGTGCCGAAGGAAAGATCGCTGGCCGATTGCTTGAATGACATCTTTAATCAGCTTCTGGAGCACTTTGGCGCTTTGCATTGGTGGCCTGCTGACAGCCCGTTCGAGGTCGTGGTCGGGGCAATTCTGACCCAGAATACCAATTGGCGTAATGTCGAAAGGGCCATTTCTGCCCTCAAGGAGGAGGGGGCGTTTACCGCCTGCAAGGTGCTGGAGATCGAACGCCAGAGACTGGAGGAGCTGATTCGTCCCGCCGGATTTTTTCGCCAGAAGGCCGAACGTCTGCAGCTTTTTGCCGCCTATCTCATGAACCGTCATGCCGGTGATCTGAGCGCCATGCTGGCTGGCCCACTGACCGAAGTAAGGGAGGAATTGCTGCAGTGCAAGGGAGTGGGGCCGGAGACAGCAGATTCCATCCTGCTCTATGCCGGCGGCCGGCCTTCCTTTGTAGTCGATGCTTATACCCGGCGGCTACTCGTCCGTCTGGGTCTTCTACACGGACGGGAATCCTATGACCATATCCGTGATCTGTTCATGACCCATCTGCCCCACAATAGCGATCTTTTTAACGAATTTCACGCCCTCATAGTCGAACAGTGCAAACAGTATTGCCGAACCAAACCTCTCTGTTCCGAATGCCCTCTGCAGACCGATTGCGATGCCTTCCGGCGCAGCGATTTCAGCTGAAGCCGCCAATTTTTATCAAGCCTGGTTACACCTTTCAAGTTGCCCGATTCTTGGAAAACCTATGAATCTGGTAATTTATGACCACACAAAAATCATTTTTCACCACGAAGTACACGAAGGGAAAAACGAAGACAAGGAAAACCATAAGGTTCTTTTAAATATTTCTTCGTGATCTTCGTGTCCTTCGTGGTTATGGCTTTTAGGTTTTGCGACTTTTAACCATATTCTCCACGTAGTCCAAAAAATCAAAGGGAAAAAATCGCTGGAGCAAAGGGGTAGCCAATTTCCCCAATTATGTCTGTGGCCGCCGGGCGATTGTGGCCTGATAGAGCAGCCAACTGATCATCACGCTGCCCAATACCAGGACGACCATAAAGACCAGCAAAGGAGAGTATTGGGGAGCGACCTGCAACTGCTCCAGGGTGAAGTGCGGCTGCAGAAAAGCGCTGCGCAGCCATGCGCGCAATGCGACCATGCAGCAGACCAGGGGAACCAGCAGGGCCAGGCTGGTCAGTACCCGTTGCTGGAAAGCGTTCACCAGCAACGCTGCCAGCAGAACCAGGGAAGTGCATAAAAGCAGGGCCGCAAGGGGAGAACCGCCGAGGATTTTCCAGCGCAAGGGTTGTGGCAGGCTAAATAAAAACAGGGGACCGATCAGCAATTGAAGCAAAGTCAGGCGACTGAACAAAGTCATCCCGAGGTTTTGAGCATAAGCGGCCAGTTCAGGAGCCCTTGATCGATAACAGCGTCCGAGAGTAGCGGTGAAAAGGCCACCGACGGCGAGGGCGGCTACCACGAAATGGGCATAACGGGGCCAGAGACTGAGGTCGGCAAGGTTCAGCAACGTTCCGTTGTCCCGGCCGAAATAAGCGTCCCAGTTCTGCGGATGAAGCATCAGGGTCATATTGTTGCTGAACAAAAAAGGAACAACCAGCAATAGGACCATGACCCCAGCCAGCATCAGCCAGCGTTTTTTACCCAGGCGCCGATAACGGAAATCGACCCAATAGAGAACGTAGTAGGCCAGTATCAGCAGGGGAATGACCGCCAGCCAGTAGCTGCCCATGAGGATCGAGCTGGTATAAAAAAACTGGCCGTATAAAACCTGCAGAAACAGCAGGGACGCAACTCCCGAATTGACCACGAAGGCCATGATGAGCGGCAGGGCGCGACTAAGTTCTGTTGCAAGCTGTACCGCCACGGCGTCAGAGCGCCGTTGCAGGTAAAGCGTTACCGCCGTGGTGCCGAGCAGGCAGTTCATGAACAGCAGATGCAGGGGAAATACCATCAATAGAAGAGCGAAAAGATAACCCCAGGAAACGGGAATGGGGTCCGGCAGAGGGATCAGTGGATTCATTGAGCGGCTCCCGGTTTCGGCTGTTTAAGGGTCGAGCGGTTCAATTGGTATATATAATCGGCGAGGCGATCTTTTTCACCCGGCGTTCCTTTGTAGTCGGGCATGGCCGGATGGAGCTGGTTAAGCTGGTCGAGAGCATTGCGAATGCGGGGTTTCGACCAGTCGGCGGTACGGGTTCCGACCCGTTCAGCCGTATGGCACAGGGTGCAGTTTTGCTCAAAGAGCAATTGGTCTGATGGAACTTCTTCAGGTGCCTTGGAAGACTTCTTAAAAGTGGGAAACAGGCCGTCGGTGAGAAATGCTGCGAGGGCCTGGCGCTCGTCATCAGTGCCGGCGAAGGGGGGCATAAAATATCGAACCTGATGCAGGCTGCCGATATAACCGGCGAGGGCGTTCTGGTTCAGAGACCGGGTTCGCTGCAAAAGATCGTTGTTGGGGCCGTCGAGGGTGTGGCACGAGTAACACTGAAACTTGAAAAGTTCGCGACCGGCTGTTGCCGGATCAGAAGCGACCTGGTGTACCTGGCTCCAGCGTGCCTTGGCCAGGAACCCCTGTTCTTTTAATTGCGGTACCTGGTCTGGAGTCACGCCGTTACAAAACATTGCCTGCTGTAGGACAAAAGGTCTTCTGGCCGCTTCCCGGGTCCATTCGAAGCTGCCCATCAGAAGCAGGCCCGAGGCCAGAGCCAGCACTGCCAGAGAACGCTGATAACGGAATGGAAAACAGAGGCTGAACACCAGGGCCGAAGCGATAAGAATAACGCCGAACGCGCCTCCGTGGAGAGCCCGGACGACGGTAGGCGAGCCTGCCTGGACCAGAGCTCTGGCGGACTGGGGCAGGCTTTGCAGATACCACCATGCCGTTGGCATGGCTGCAAGGAGGGCCGGGAATACGATACTGCAACAGGTGCGAACCAGCTGCCGGCGTAACTTCAGGTCTTTATTCAGAGAACTGAATAGCAGGGTGAACAAGCCGGTAATGATAACGGCCATCAAGGTGCGGAAGATCAGCGACGGCCAGAAGCTGGGATTGAAAAAAGCACTCCAGAAGGAGCCGGTGCTGGCCCAGTTTCCGGACGTGAGCATGAAGCTAATGATGCCATTGATAATAAACAGGCTGCACCAGGAGGCACCAAAGTAAACCCAGCCCACCATTTGGTGAGTGGATGGAGCCATGCGATCAAAGGAATAGAGATAGACGGAAATAGCGACGATTTCGGTCAAAAAGAAAACCCATTCCGCCGCCCAGGCGAAGACGAACTGGTGGATGAGTAAAGAGGTGCCTCCCGGCTGAACCAGGGAAATGACGAACCAGATTCCGACCCCCGTCAGGCTGCCGTAGACCAGGGTCAACAAAACGAACAGGCGGGCGAATCGTTTCGTAAAGAAAAGCAGATTTGCGTCATTGCGCTTGCGGGCCAGATGTTCGCTCAAGACCAAAAACAGGCCGCCACCGACAGCGAAGTGGGATATGAAGACGTGGCCGATGGCAATCAGGGCGATCAGGGTGCCACCGCCGATGGCAGGCAGGTACCAAACTGGATAGTTCATGAACTCTCCTGATAGAAAAAGCTTATTAGCTCTAATACCTTTTTGGGGTGCGTTTTGTCAAACCTGTCAGTGGCTGGAAGCAGGTCAGGGCAGATTTCCCGGGAACCGTGCTCACTATTGAAGGGTAAACCTGATCCAGGTTGCTGAGTCCTCCCTTCCCCCTGCCGTTTTTGCCGCCAGGGTTGCTCCGGTGTCCTTCGGCTGTAGCAATTCTTTAAAATGCCCGGCTTAATGCAGTGTAATGATGGATATTTTGGTTGCTTTTTATGAGTCGATTGCAAAATAATGTTTTAGCGTAAACGGCATCAGTTTTATTGCTTTACAATAGCTGATTGGCAATAATCGTTTCCTCCGGAAGGGGGAAGTTTTTTGATTCTGCAAGATGAGAAAAAAACCTTGTTTTGAGGGTTTTCTATGCTTCGGAAGACGTACCGCAGATTGATAAGACGGCCGTGCCGGATCTGTTTGTGGGCCTTCCTGGTAACGATGCTGCTTTTTTGCGCGTCACATGCCGAGGAACAGGCTTCTCCTTCCTCAGCCATCTTCGCGGGAAAAAAGATTCTCTGGGTCGACTCCTATCACCAGGCTTATGAATGGACTGCCGGTGTCGAACAAGGCATCCGCCGGGTATTGCACAACAGCGGTGTTGAACTGCGCATCGTGCGTATGGATAGTAAACACCGTTCTTCTGAAGGCGAAATACGGGAGGCGGCCTTAAGGGCCAAGGCGGAAATCGCGATTTTTCAACCCGATGTGGTCATTGCCTCGGACGACAATGCTGTCAAATATCTGGTGGTACCTTACCTCAAAGATACGGCATTGCCGGTGGTCTTTTGTGGTGTCAATTGGGACGCCTATGCCTATGGCCTTCCTGCTCGAAATGTCACCGGCATGGTAGAAGTGGACTTGGTCGAAACCCTGAGCGGGCATCTGGAACGTTATGCCAAAGGCCGTCAGGTGGGCTATTTAAGCGGAGATACTTACACAGCACTTAAAATAGCCACCCACTTCAATCGACACTACTATGCTGGCCAGATGAAACTTTACCTGGTGAGGGATTTTAGCGAGTTCACAGAGGCCTTTTCACGAGCCCAGGACGAAGTGGATATATTGTTCTTTCATAATTATGTGGCCATCGCTGATTGGGACCCAGTCGCCGCCGAGCGATATATGGCCGAGCATATCAAGATCCCTACCGGTGCCTTTGATTCTTTCATGGCTCCCTTCGTTCTGGTGACTGTCGCGAAATATCCGGATGAGCAGGGAGAGTGGGCAGCCGGCGCCGCTCTAAATATTCTCGCCGGTCAATCGCCGGCTGATATTCCCCTGGTGGAGAACGAACGTGGCCGATTGATTGTCAATCTCCAAATGGGGCAGGCCCTGGGCGTGACTTTCCCCATCGCAACCCTCAAGGCCGCTACGGTCATCGGTCAACAGGCCCTTGATACAAAAGCGAAAAATGAACATTAAATATCATAAAACAGGGAACAGATTTGTCATGAAGATCAATCTTGTCTGGAAGTGTTTTATTCTGCTGATGCTTGTTTTGATGCCGACTCTGGTGCAGGCCAGGAAGACAGAACAGGGGGAGTTGCCCTATCAGGGAAAGAAGATTCTGTGGGTCGATTCCTACCATGAAGGCTATGCCTGGACGGCCGGTATCGAAAGGGGAATCCGTCAGGCCCTCGCGGACAGCGGCGTGGAACTGCGCATTGAGCGGATGGACACCAAATGGAATGTTGATGAAGCGTATCGCAAACAAGCGGCTCTCAAGGCAAAAGCGGCCATCGAGAAATTTCGTCCCGACGTAGTAATCTCATCCGACGACAATGCAGCCAAGTATCTGGTGGTGCCATATCTGAAGAATACCGACCTGCCGGTGGTCTTTTGCGGCATCAACTGGGACGCTTCGCCTTACGGTTTTCCCTGCCGCAATGTCACCGGCATCCTTGAGGTCGAACCGGTAGTGGCCCTGGTGCGGCATCTGCGGCGTTACGCCGAGGGCAATCGCCTCGGCTACCTGAGTGCCGATACCGTTTCCGAACAGAAGGTGGTCAGAGTTTATAACAAGCACTTTTTCAACGGCCAGATGAAGTCGTACCTGGCTCATGATTTTAACCATTTCAAGAAACTCTTTCTGCAGGCGCAACAGGAAGTCGACATGATTTATATTGCCAATCATTCCGACATGCCTGGTTGGGATTCTGCTCAGGTCGAGGAATTTCTGCTGCAGAATGTCGCCAAGCCTACCGGGTCGCGCCTCGGGTATATGGAGCGCTATGTTACCTTCACTGTCGCAAAGGTCCCGGAGGAGCAGGGCGAGTGGGCGGCCCGTGCCGCGCTGCAGATTCTCGACGGCGTTGAACCGGCAGATATTCCGCTGACCTCCAACGAACGGGCCAGTTTGACCCTGAATCTGAAAATGGCCAAGGCGGCCGGGATTCAGTTGCCGGTGGAAACCCTCAAGGCAGCGAGAAAGGTCATTGGCCAGGAAGATCTGAACTGATTTGTTGTCGTAATTGTCTTTCCGGAGTAGAGGACTCAGGAGGTGGCAGTGTGAGACGTTGGATGTTGTTTGCGGCACTTTTCTTTTGCGGATTCTGTGTTTCTGAAGCGGCGGCCGAGAGGCCTGTTGTCGATAGCATCGCTGCCTATCGCGGGAAAAAGGTGCTCTGGATTAACTCCTATCATGAAGGATATCCCTGGGCGGATGGCATCGGTCGTGGAATTCGGGAAACATTCTCCGGCAGTGGTGTCGAGTTAAAAGTTTGGCATATGGACACCTTGAGAACTCGTTCTGAGGCTTATGGCAGGCAGGCTGGGAGTATGGCCAGAAAGGTGGTCGAGGAATATCGCCCCGATGTGGTTATCGCCTCCGACGACAATGCCCAGAGGTTTCTGGTGGTGCCCCATTTAATGGGAAGTGACCTGCCGGTGGTCTTCTGCGGTGTAAACCGGGACCCTCGTGGATACGGGTATCCTGCCAGCAATGTGACGGGTATGCATGAGGTCGACCTGGTCGTTGATCTTGTCAAGCAGATGCGCCCTTTCGCCGGCGGCGAGCGCATCGGCATGATTGCCTGCCAAAGGAAAACCGACCAGATTATCGCTGCCGATTATTATAACCGCCCTGTTTTTGCCGAACGTCTGAAAGTCTATCTGGTTGAGACATACGAGGACTTCAAAGAGGCTTTCTTATGTGCCCAGCAGGAAGTGGATATTCTGTGCGTGTCGAATAACGCCGGGATCGAAGGCTGGCAAAATGACGTTGCCGAAACATTCATAACTCAGCACATCCGGATCCCTACCGGTGGATTAAATGACTGGATGACGCCCTTTGTTATATTCAACCTGGCCAAAGTCCCTGAAGAACAGGGTGCCTACGCTGCCGCTACGGCACTGCGTATTCTTTCCGGGACTCGCCCTGAGGATATCCCCGTCGTGCACAATAAGGAGGCGCGGCTTAGCGTCAACCTGAAGATGGCCCAGGCGGCCGGTATCGTAGTGCCGGTGTCCCTGCTGCAAACGGCGGAAGTTATAGGTCAAGAGGCCTTGCAGAAGTAGGTAAAGGTTTATTGCGATAAGGTGTTCTATGTTGGAAGTTGTAAGGAGAACCGGCTTGATTGGCTTTCGTATGGTAAACAGCCTGTTCCTGGTGCTGTTCCTGCTCTCTGGCGCTACAACGGCAACGGCCGAAGACAGGCAAAAGGATTTGCATTCTTCCTGCCGCGGAAAAAGAATTCTTTGGGTCGACTCCTATGATGCCAGTTATGAATGGAGTTCCGGGATCGAGAAAGGGCTTCGCGTTGCCTTGTATGGACGCGGCGTGGAACTGAAAATCTTTCACATGGACACCAAACGCCATCTCGACGAGGATTTTCACCGCCAGGCCGGGCGGCGGGCGAAAAAGATTATAGAAGAATTCCGCCCCGATGTGGTCATTGCCTCCGATGACAATGCCCAGCGTTACCTGGTAGTGCCCTACCTCAAGGATACCGACCTGCCGGTGATATTCATCGGGGTGAATGAAGACCTTTCGAATTATGGCTACCCCTGCCGAAACGTGACAGGTATGATCGAAGATGAAATGGCCGAGGGGCTGGTCATGCATCTGCGACGGCTCGCCAAGGGCGACCGCGCCGGTATTATCGGCGCTAACGTGCACACCATGCGGATTGTTGCAGACCAATACAACAACCGGTTTTTCGATGGCCGCTTGCGCTACTACCTGGTGCGGACCTTTGCCGAATTCAAGGAGGCTTTTCTGCAGGCTCAGCAGGAAGTCGACATGTTGTTTTTCCGAAACCATGTTGGCATCACCGGCTGGGACGCCGCCGAAGCGGAGGCTTTTGTGGCAGCGAATACCGCTGTGCCGACCGGCACGGTGCTGCCCTGGATGCAACCCTTCAATCTCTTGACTATCGCCAAGGTCGCCGAGGAGCAGGGGGAGTATGCCGCCACCACCGCCTTACGCATTCTGGGCGGCGCGCAACCTGGGGATCTGCCCGTGCAACGTAACCGGTTGGCTCATCTGGTGGTCAACCTGAAGATGGCCAAGTCTGCCGATCTTGTACTGCCGGTCTCGCTGCTGCAGACGGCGGAAGTTGTCGGTAAGGAAGTATACAAAGAAGACGCAGCTCCCCTGTCCGAGGCACGGTAGAATTTATGAAACTCAGATATAAGTTCAACCTGTTGGCCCTTGGTGTTCTTTTTGCGGTCGGTATCGCCATCAGCATCGCCGGTGTATTCACCATTGAGCGGTTGGCCTATCGCATGAACAGCAAGCTGATGGAGGCGGAGGTTGTCAAGGTACTCGAAGATCTTCACAGTGCCCATAAGGTGCTGACCGAGAGTGGCGTTGCTTCCGTCGACAGCTATGTGCGCAGGGCTCAGGTCGATATTCTGGATAAATATCGAGATTTCCGGTTTGGCCGGAGCGGCCGAATAGAGATTGTTGCCGAACCGGGATCCAGGCAATTGCTGCCCCAGCTGGCGATGGAGCAGAACCCTGATATCATTTACCATGAAATAGCGGCCCAGGGAGCTCAAGGGCTTTGGGAGCACTATCATGGTAAAAAAGCCTTTTTCCACTACCATGCCAGCTTCCCCGCCTGGAACTGGGTCGTGCTCATGTCTGTGGACGTTGACGAAATGCTTGTCGAACGCAATGCCTTTCTCTTCCAGGTTGCCTTGATCTTGTTGGGTGGTCTTGCCGTTGGCCTGTTGATATTCGCCTGGTTCGCCAGGACGATTGCTGCTCCGGTACAGCAACTCTCCGAGGCGGCCCTGGCCATCAGCCATGGCGACTGGGAAAAGAGTCTGCCCCAGTCAAATGCGGTTGACGAGGTCGGAGACCTGACCCGGGCCTTCAGCCAGATGTCGGAACACCTCCTGACTGCCCATAGTGATCTGGAGAAGCAGGCCAAGGCTTTACAGAATACCAATACCCGGCTGCATCTGGAGATTACGGAACACCAGCAGACGCAGCAGGATATTTTTCACCTCAACCAGGAGCTTGAGCAACGGGTTCTCCAGCGTACTTCGCAGCTCAAGGCCGCCAACCAGGAGTTGGAGGCTTTCTCTTATTCGGTTTCTCACGATCTGCGGGCGCCATTGCGCAGTATCGACGGCTTCAGTCAGGCGCTGCTCGATGATTATGGAGAGGTGTTGGATGTTGACGGCCGGGAATTCTTGCGGCGTGTAAGGGCAGCTTCCCAGCGGATGGCTCAGCTTATCGACGATTTGCTCTACCTGTCCCGGATCACCCGTGGAGAAATGGTTCGACAGCCCGTCGATCTCAGTAGCATAGCGGAACTGGTTGCCCAGGAGCTGCAGCAGAACGAGCCGCAACGCCAGGTCGAAATCCTGGTTCAGCCCGAGATTATGGCCGATGGTGATCCCCGGTTGCTGAGAGTGGTGCTGGAAAATTTGCTCGGCAATGCCTGGAAATTTACCGGCCGATGTGAGCAGGGCCGGATTGAGTTCGGCCTGGAAAAGAACCGCTCCATGGCAGACGATACGCCTCCTGCGGAGCGGGTTTATTATGTGCGGGACAACGGCGCCGGCTTCGATCCGGCCTATGCTGAAAAACTGTTCGGGGTCTTTCAGCGTTTGCACCGGGTCGATGAATTTCCCGGCACCGGTATCGGTCTCGCTACGGTGCAACGGATTATTCATCGCCACGGAGGCCAGGTCTGGGCCGATGGTGCCGTGGGACAAGGCGCGACCTTCTTTTTTACTTTGTGATTCGATAAATGAAATGTTAAATATCGGTAAAAAATTTTAATGGGGCCAATGGCTGGCCAGTCTTCTTATTGTAATGGGTAATTGGAATGAAAAAATTAAAAAATATTTTGCTTGTCGAAGATAATTCCGATGATGAGCTGTTGACTCTGCGGGCACTGCGCAAAAACCGTATAGACAACCCGGTGGTAGTGGTCCGTGATGGTGCCGAAGCTTTGGACTATCTCTTCGGACGCGGCCCCTATGCAGACTGCAGCAGGCCGGAATTGCCGGCGGTGATTTTTCTGGATCTTAAATTACCCAAAATCGGTGGCCTCGAAGTGCTGGAGCGACTACGTCTCGATCAGCGTACCCGTCTTTTGCCGGTGGTGGTGTTAACCTCCTCCCGCGAAGAGCAGGATGTCAAAGAGGCCTATTCGCGTGGCGCTAACAGCTACATTCGCAAGCCGATCGATTTCAATCTTTTTTTGGACGAAGTGGGTCAGCTGGGAAATTATTGGTTGAATCTGAATGAGCACCCCTGTCAATAAAAAATCGTCGGATCTGATACCCCTGCGGGTGCTGATCGTCGAGGATACCGAGGATGACGCTCTGTTGCTGGCACGTTCGCTGCGTCATGCCGGTTACGATCTGGTTTACGAGCAGGTCGACACCAATGAGGCGATGGCTTCCGCGCTGGCCGAGCGGGAGTGGGATCTTGTTATTTCCGACTATTCCATGCCCCACTTCAGCGCCCTGGCTGCCCTGGATGTGTTGAAGCAGAGCGGCCTCGATATCCCCTTTATCGTTCTGTCGGGAAACATCGGCGAGGAGACCGCTGTCGAATCGATGCGCGCCGGTGCCCATGATTATGTCATGAAGGGCCATACCGCCCGTCTGCTGCCGGCTATTGACCGTGAGCTCCGCGAGGCGGCCAGTCGTCGCCAAAGGCGCCGCGCGGAAGAGACTCTGCTGGATAGTGAACAGCGTTTTCGTTCCATCTTCCTCAATGCCACCACCGGTATGGCCACCCTTTCGGCGGAGGGGCGATTTTTGCAGGTTAATCCGGCCTTCTGCAAGATGCTGCAGTGCTCGGAAGAAGAGCTGGTTGGCAATTTCACCTACGATTTCACCCACCCCTCTGATATTGCTTTGACGCGCCGTCTGTTCAATGAAGCAGCTGCCGGTCAGCGTCAGTCCGTTGATTACGAAAAACGCTTTCTATGTAAAAACGGCGACACCCTTTGGGCCCACGTCTCGACCTGCTGGCTGTTTAATGATCAAAATCAGGTAACTTACAGCATCAGCCTGATACAGGATATCACCCCCCATCTGCAAGCCCAGCAAGAGATTCGGCAATTGGCATATTTCGACACCCTGACCGGTTTGCCCAACCGTCAACTGTTCCATGAGCGCTGCAAAGAGTTGTTGAGCAAATCCGGAACACGCTCGGTGGGGGTGCTGATGCTTGATCTTGATCGGTTCAAGGGGATCAACGATACCTTCGGCCACGAGATGGGCGACCAACTGCTCCAGGAAGTCAGCCAGCGTTTGACGGACTGTCTTGAAAAAGGTGCAATTCTTGCGCGCTTGGGCCCCGATGAGTTCGCTGTGGCCGTAGAGGATATCGCAAGCCCGGAGATTTTTTCATTCCTTGCAGAAAAAGTCCTGCTTGCCCTGAGTGCTCCCATCGAACTGGAAGACCAGATGCTTTATTGCTCGGCAAGCATCGGCCTGGCCATGTATCCAATGGACGGGGGCAATGTCGAAATCCTGATAAAACATGCGGGAGTCGCTCTCCATAAAGCCAAAGAACAGAGTACGGGCGGTTATCGTTTCTATTCTCCGGAGATGAATCTGGTCACCGGCCAGCGTCTGGCCATGGAGACTCATCTGCGGCAGGCCCTTGAACGGCAAGAATTGAGTCTCCACTACCAGCCGCAGATCGACTTGCATAGCGGCAAGGTTATCGGCATGGAAGCATTGCTGCGGTGGGATTCTCCCGCACTGGGCAGTATTCCTCCGAACCGCTTTATCCCCCTGGCCGAAGAGACGGGGGTGATTTTGCCTATCGGTGAATGGGTGCTGGAAACAGCTTGCCGGCAGTTGAAAGAGTGGCACCGTGCCGGGTTTCATAACTTACGGATGGCCGTGAATATCTCTGGCTGCCAATTCAAGCAACCTGACTTTATTAACCGCATAGATCGCATCTTGGAGAAGGCCGGTCTCGATCCCGAGCATTTGGAGGTCGAACTGACCGAGAGTATCGTCATGGAAAGGTCGGAAGAAACGTTGATGACCTTGACCGACCTCAGGGTGCGGGGCATTAAGCTGGCAATCGATGATTTCGGCACCGGTTACAGTATGCTCAGCTATCTCAAGTATTTTCCCATCGACCGCATCAAAATCGATCGAAGTTTTGTCCGTGACATTACCACCGACTCGGACGATGCCGCCATTACCGAGGCTATTGTCGTCATGGCCCACAGTCTCAAGCTGAAAGTTGTCGCCGAAGGGGTCGAAACCGAGGAGCAGCTTGAGTTCCTGCGTCGCTGTGGTTGCGAAGAGGTGCAGGGTTACTATTTCAGCCGTCCCCATCCTGCTGATCGGGCCGGACTCTTTTTGAACCGCCACTTTGCCGACGAAAGCAAGTAACGTTTCGTTCAAAACTGTATTAAACATAAGTTGGGAGGGGCCTGTCGGGTCTCTCCCTTTTTATGTTTCATCCTCCGGATTGAGACACGTTGGTTCAGGCGGTAGACTGGTAGCAGGAAAAGAGTCTATTGGCGGAACGGGGGATTGATGGGCAAGCAGATATCTTTGATGGTTGTGGTATTGCTTTCGGCCTGGCTGCTGCTCGCCGCCGGCTGCAGCAGCCCCTGGCGGAGTTATGAAGCCGCTCTGGTGCTTGCAGATATCGCAGCCGGCGACGGTCCGAGCCGATTAAAACGCACCACCGATGAACCGCAACGTACGACGATTCGCTACCCAACGGGCAACCGCCTGGGGCAGGGCGACCTCTACCGGCCGGCTACAGAGATAAAAGCGGCGCTGCTGCTCATTCCTGGGGTGGCCGAGACCGGCAAGGACGATCCGCGTCTGGTGGCCTTTGCTGCTACCCTGGCGCGGGCCGGTTTCGCCGTGCTGGTGCCCGATCTGTTTCGCCTGCGGCAGCTGCAGGTAAGTCCTGAAGATGTCCGCGAGGTGGCGGATGCTTTTGCCTGGCTGGCTGCCGATCCCAAACTGTCTCCCCAGGGCCGGGCCGGTATGGCCGCATTCAGCTATGCTGCCGGTCCGGTGCTGCTGGCGGCCCGCCAGCAGTCGATCCGTGAACGGGTCCGGTTTATCTTTGTGGTCGGCGGCTACTACGACCTGCCACAGGTGTTGACCTTTTTTACTACCGGATACTACCGACACCGGCAGCAATGGCACTATCTGCGCCCCAACGATTACGGAAAGTGGGCTTTCGTGGCCGCTAATCTGAACCATCTTAAAGAGACCAAGGACCGGCGCCTGTTGCGGCAGATGGCAGAGCGCAAACAGCTGGATCCGGCGCTGCCGGTCGCAGACCTCGCTGCCGGTCTGGGCCAGGAGGGACGCGCGCTCTATGCTCTCATCGACAACCGTGATCCCCAGCGGGTACCGGCGCTGCTGGCCGCACTGCCTGCAACGGTCCGCAGTAATCTCCAAAGCCTGGACCTGGCCGATAAAGACTGGTCTCACCTGGCTGCGCGGGTGATTTTGGTACATGGTCTGGATGATCCGATGATTCCCTTTCCCCAGAGTATCGCTCTTGCCGAAGCACTGCCGAAGGAGAGCGTCAGGCTCTTTCTGGTTCGGGGGCTGGCTCATGTCGATGTCGCCCCGGGACTTCCGGACCGCTGGCGATTGTGGCGGGCCATCCGGACCCTGCTTGAGGCCCGGGACGGAAAGCTTTGATGTCTCGGGGGGCTTAGGACGTATGAGGAGGCAGGTTGCGGCCATCCGGGGTCGTTGCGGCGTTAACGATTGCGTAAAAAAGATCAAATACCTTTCTTCGCTTGCGCAAAAATTCGGCAGTATCTCCATTGATTTTTCCCTGGCAATCCAAAATAGCCCTTTTTATCCTTGTCGCCGGCCCCTTTACCTGCGGGTCTGTTAATTGCAGAACAAAAGGCGGGGACAACGACCTGTATGGTCCATAGCAAAGGAACGAGTCGATGGGACAACTGCTGACCATTGTCGAAGCCGGTCGCACATTTAAGACCCTGGCTGAGCAGCGAGGAGATTTTGCCGATTGGATAGGGGCGGGATTGGAGGTTGATCCGAGCAGGCTGAAGGTGGTTGCAGCCTTTGCCGGTGAAACTTTGCCTGCTCCTGAGGAGGTGACGGCATTAGTGGTTACAGGCTCCCATGCCATGGTTACCGAGGAACAGGCCTGGAGCGAAACATTGGCCCAATGGTTGGCTCAAGTCGTGGCGCTGGGTGTGCCGGTAATGGGTATCTGCTTCGGCCACCAACTGCTGGCCAAAGCCTTGGGGGGCATCGTCGGAGACCATATTGACGGTGGCGAATTCGGAACGGAGACGGTGAGATTAGCCGAGGCGGCAGTCTCGGATCCCCTGTTTTGCAACCTGCCCGATGTCTTTCCCGCTCAACTGTTTCATCGCCAGAGTGTTCTGCATTTGCCGCCCGGCGCCCGGGTTCTGGCCAGCAGTCAGCGAGAGCCGCATCAGGCCGTTCGTTTTGCTCCCCGGGCCTGGGGAGTGCAGTTCCATCCCGAATTCGATGGGGATATCATGGCGGCCTATCTCGAGTATGCTGATGGACAGCTGCCCCAAAACGGGTTCAACCCCGTTGTCTTGCGTCAAAAGCTACAGCCCACACCTGCCGCACAGAGTTTGTTGCAGGGGTTTTCCCGGCTGGTTGCGGATTTTAAACCTACCCGTTCGAATCCTCTGTCAGTTCCTTGAATCCTGCCAATAGTTGAATGGTCTTGCCGCGGGCCTGAATCAGCCCCTCTTCGGAAAGTTTTTTCAAAAGACGGGAAAAGGTCTCGGGCGTGGTTCCGAGGAGCAGGGCGATCTCCCGTTTGGGGGCGGGCAGAAAAACGACCCCGGTGCGGTGGGTCTGGTCGAGCAGGTGCAGATAACGGATGAATCGTTCCCGGACATCGGCGATGGCCAGTTGCTCCACCCGGTTGAGCAGGTAGCTGATGCGTTTTGACAGGGCGCCGATCAAGGACATGGCCAGACCCGGCGTTTGCTGAATCTTTTCGAAGAGTCGGTGAACATCGATCAGCAACAACTGACAGTCTTCCAGGGCGACGGCGTTGACCGGGTAGCGGTTTCGCAGTTCCAGCAGGATTTCAGCAAAAAACTCTCCCGCTTGAACGAAGCGGATTACCGCTTCCTTGCCTTCTTCGTTGGACCGGTAGAGCTTGACCCGGCCCGAGACGAGAAAATGCAGGGCGCTTCCCTCTTCCCCTTCCAGAAACAAGACTTCCTTTTTGCTTCGTTTCTGCATAACGCTGATGTCATGGATCAACTCGTAAAGGTCTTCGGAGGTTCTGCCGAAAAAACGTTTGAGGAATAGTTCTATGGCCTTGTTTCGCTCCATGATCGTCCTTTTTAGAAGGGGTAAACGGCGACCTTTCTTAGGTACCACTTTCCCATTTAAACCTCAACGACAAAGTGCCGGTTAGCAACAGACGCCTATTTATTGATATGTCGGCTGACATGAAGTTGTTGCAAAAAGGACTTCCATAAAGAAATTAATGAGTAGGTTTGATTTGACCTGGGTCTCATTAAGGGGTAGATTGCTGGCGAAATTTTAGGTATACGGCGGCTAACAGGTTAATTTAAAACGATTTGCCTGGGCTTATGGGTTCTTGCAAATTTGGTGTTTCTTGGTGATGACTTAACGGAATGATGTTGTTGGTTCTATTGGTTTATGGTCACAGAGAGGACCTAGCCCAATAAGTTAAACAAGGCAGACATTCAAAGACTTGACGAGTTTGGGTCCCGAAAGTCAGATATGGCCTTAAATAAAGCGGCTTTTTGATAATGGTTTTTACTTCAGGTCAATTTGTTTCAGATAGTGATTCCTGGCGCCAGCGAGCCGTTGCTCTTATGGTTTTTGCGGTATTGACCTGGGGGTTCGGTTTGTTCGGGCCGGAAGCGGCCCTGGGGCAGGTCTTGCCTGAGAACGGGCCCCGGGTTTTACTGCTGAATTCCTACCATCCTCAATATCCTTGGACCAACCATGTCGTGCAAGGGATTAAAAAGGGCCTGCGTGGAACCGTGGATGAGGAGCGCCTGCATATCGAATTCATGGATCTGCGTCGGCATACTGACGACCCCGGCTATGAACAGAAGCTCCATGATCTGTATTTCCACAAGTTTCGGCACACCCGTTTTGATCTGATCATTTCCTCAGACGACCACGCCCTCAACTTTTTGGAAAAGTACCGTGCCACCCTTTTTCCCGGTACGCCACTGGTCTTTTGTGGAGTGAATGCCTACGATGCCGATCTGCAGCAGCGCTTCGGCAACGTTACCGGCATTTTCGAGGCGATTGAGGTCGAAAAGAACCTGGCGTTGATCTATCGGCTGCATCCCAATGTCAAACGGGTGGTGTTTCTACTCGATCGGACCTCCTTGGGCGTTGCGATACGTAGCGAGGTTGAGAGGGGAATTGCCGCCTTTTCCAGGCAAGGGGTTCGGTTAGAGATCTGGGACGATTACACCTTGCCGGAACTCTACCAGCGGCTCGAGACGCTGGAGGCTGGTGCCGTGGTTCAGTTGGTGGCTATTGTCGCCGATCGGGCCGGCACCAGTTTTTCCTATGCCCGGCATACCCCTGTCTTGGCCCGTCACAGCAGGGTTCCTATCTACGGTATGTGGGGAATGGCGCTGGGGCACGGTATCGTAGGCGGCATGCTTAACAACGGCGAGCTGCACGGTCAGCGCACAGCCGAAATGGCCTTGCGGGTTCTGGCAGGGGAGTCGCCGGATGCCATTTCGCCTATTGTCAAAGGCCTCTACGAGCCGGCTTTCGACGATGCACAGTTGCGGCGTTTTGCCATCCCCCAGGACATTCTTCCGGCAGAGAGCCAGGTCATCAACCGGAATCTTCCTATTTATGAAATTCCCCAAAGGGCACTTTATCAAGGCCTGATCCTTTTGGCCGGTTTGACACTAGTTGGCCTGTTTCTGCTTAAGAACGTTTATTCGCGCTATCGCGCAGAAAAAGCGCTGCGTGAAACCGAGGCGCACTTCCGCGGTTATTTTGATCTTAATCTGGTGGGAATGGTCACCATGTCGGCGTCCGGTAAGTGGCTGGAATTAAACGACCGGTTTTGTGAAATGATAAAATATTCCCGAGAGGAGTTGCAGACAAAAAGCTGGATCGACGTAACTCATCCCGATGATCTGGCGGAGTCTTACGAAAAATTCGAAGCCCTTTGTGCAGGGGAAATCGATCGCTTCACACAGGATAAACGATATGTTTGTAAGGACGGCAGCTTAATTCACGTGGAGCTTTCGACAAGGGTCTTACGGCATCCCGATGGTCGGATCGACCGCCTTGTTTCCATCGTTCAGGATATTACCAAGCGGAAGTCTGCCCAGGCGGACCTGCGTTTGGACGAGGCGCGTCTGGAAGCCCTGGTGGCTCTCAACCAGATGGGGGAGTCCTCTGTCGAGGATATTATTAATTTTATAGTTTCTTCGGTAATAAGCCTTACCAAAAGCAAGATCGGTTACCTTGCCTTTGTCAATGAAGCGGCAGGGACTTTGATTAAGCATGGCTGGACTCGCGGGGTATTGCAGGAATGCACCATGCAGAAAGCATCTGCCGGTTACCCGATTGAGAAAGCAGGGCTTTGGGCCGAGGCGGTGCGTCATAAAAAGCCGATTATAATCAATGACTATGCCTTCCCAAGCCTTGTCAAAAAAGGCCTTCCGGGAGGGCATACTCCGATAAAGCGATTTTTAGGCGTGCCGCTGCTGGAGCAGGACAAGGTGGTTGCCGTTGTCGGAGTAGGCAACAAGACCGATAAATACAACGATGCCGATATCCGACAGCTGAGTCTGCTAGGGCAGGGCCTCGTTCATTTAATGGAGTCGAAGCGGGTTGAACAGGGGCTACGTGAAAGCCAGCAAGAGTACAAACGGTTGTTTCGACAATTTCAGGTGTTGCTGGACGGAATTCCCGACGCGATATTTCTGCTGACACCGAATCGAAGCATCGTCTGGGGCAATGAGGGGGCTGCCAGACATCTGGGGGTGGATGTCAGAGAACTGCCGGGAAAAGTCTGTTGTAATTTGTGGTCTGGACATACGGAGGCTTGCCCTGAGTGCCCCGTAGCAAGATGCTTTCAGAGCGGCAAGGCGGAGGAACAGCCACTCACCTTTCCTGACGGCAGTATCTGGGGAGTAAAGGCCTTTCCCCTGAAAAATGCTCAGGGAGAGGTGGAAAATGTTATCAAAATGGCCGTTGACATTACCGAAAAGGTGAAATTGCGTGACGAAGCGGAACGGTCGGCACGTCTGGCCTCACTGGGCGAACTGGCAGCCGGAGTAGCCCATGAAATCAACAACCCCAATGGCGTGCTGATGTTCAATTCGAACTTCCTGATGGATTTCTTCGAGGAAGCTTTGCCGTTCTTGCCCGACTTTATGCAGGAACAGGGGATCGAAGACCTGGCGGGACTGGATGCCGCTGAAATGAAGACTGAAATACCGCAGATGCTTGTCGATATGCAGGGCAGCAGCAAGCGCATCAGCCGCATCGTCAAAGACCTGAAACAATTTGTACAGTCGGAGGCCGAGGTGTTCTTTGGCCCCGTTGACTTGAATGAGGTCGTGGAAATAGCCTTACGACTCACCGGTAATGCGCTCAAGAACCTGGCTGCTAGCCATGAGGTTTGTCACGCAGCGGATCTTCCCAGGGTCAAGGGCATTTTCCAGCAACTGGAACAGGTGCTTATCAATCTCATCCTTAATGCCTGCCAGGCTATCGGGGATAAAAATGGTCGCGTTTTTGTGGTTACCTATTTTGACGAAACCCATCGGCAGTCCGTTGTCGAAGTCCGTGATGAAGGCCAGGGCATTGACCCGGAAGTTCTGCGCCATATTACCGAGCCGTTTTTTACTACCAAGCGTCAGGACGGCGGTACCGGGCTCGGCCTTTCGGTTTCCGCCCGCATTGTCAAGGAACACCAGGGCACGCTGGAGTTTTTCTCCTCGCCGGGTAAAGGAACGACCGTGCGGCTGGCTCTGCCATCTGTTATCGAAGAGGAAATACAATGAGTCCCAAACTCTTTCCGGAACTCCCACTGCTCACGGTGGATGATGAGGCAGCCTGGTTGCGCAGCCTCTCGCTGACTCTCAAAAAGGATGCTGGCATCAACAACGTTATTCGTTGTGAGGACAGCCGCAAAGTCATGGATCTGCTGGCGTCGGTGCAAGTCTGCATGGTACTGCTCGATCTGACCATGCCTCACCTGTCGGGCGAAGAGTTGCTGGCGATGATTGCCAGGGACTATCCGGAGATCCCTGTCATTGTGGTAAGTGGTGTCAATCAGGTCGAAACGGCGGTTCGCTGCATGCGCAACGGCGCACGGGACTATTTCATCAAGTCGGATGATGCCGAGCGGCTGGTTGCCAGTGTTCAGCGCGCCCTCGAGTATCAGCGCCTGCAGCAGGAGAATGTCCGCCTGAAAGAACGCGTTCTGCAGGACCGGCTGGACAACCCCGACGCATTTGACGGTATCGTTACCCGCAACAGGCGGATGCAGTCCCTCTTTCAGTACCTGGAGGCCGTAGCTCACAGCCCGGAGCCGTTGCTTATAAGCGGCGAAAGCGGTGTCGGCAAAGAGCTGATAGCACGCGCGGCGCACGATTTGCGGGGAGCGGACCAACCGCTGGTCGCGGTAAATGTCGCCGGGTTGGACGACAGTGTCTTTGCCGATACCCTGTTCGGTCATGCCAAAGGGGCATTTACAGGTGCTGAGCAGGCTCGCGGAGGGATGATCGCCAAGGCCGGTTCCGGAACTCTGTTCCTGGATGAGATCGGTGATCTGAGCCCAGCCTCACAGGTAAAGTTGCTGCGCCTGCTGCAGGAGGGTGAATATTATCCTCTTGGCAGCGATCACCCGCAAAAACTGCGGGCACGCATTGTCGTTGCCACCAATGTCGACCTTGCCGCAAGTCAGATCTCCGGAACGTTTCGCAAAGACCTCTATTACAGGCTCTGTGCCCACCATGTTCATATCCCCTCGTTGCAGGAACGGCTGGAAGACCTGCCCTTGCTGCTTGAGCATTTTTTTGAAGAAGCCGCCCAATCGATGGGAAAGAAAACGCCGACCCCGCCTGCTGAGTTGCCGGTCCTGTTGGCAACCTACCATTTTCCCGGTAATATTCGGGAATTGCGCGCTATGGTTTATGATGCTGTTTCCCTTCATGAAACAGGAGTCCTTTCTATGGATTCTTTTAAGCGGGTGTTGAGTGGGAACCGCCCGGAAGTAAACGGACCAGGTCCGGATAATCCGAATGCACTGCCGACCGTTGGCGTCCTGTTCTCAGAACGCTTGCCGACACTTGCTGAAAATGCCGAATTGCTGGTTGCCGAGGCCATGAAACGTGCTCAGGGAAACCAAACCATTGCTGCGGGATTGCTTGGCATAACCCGTCAGGCCCTGAGCAAGCGGCTTAAAAAGAACGGCAACTAAAACCCACCTTTTTCAAAGGGTGCAACCAGGGTTGCATCGGCAACTTTAGCTGCACCTTTTTATCCCCCTGCTTCTAAGCGGCATTCCCGCTAGTTCCAAGAAAACCCCCGCAACCATAGTTGCGGGGGTTTTCTTGTGAAAGCTTTCGCTGAAGTCCATAAAACCATTTAAAAACATATAGTTATGGGGTTTGTGTTTGTTGGCACTGGGCTTGCTAAAGTATATGTCCAACCGGGCAGTAGTATTGGGGCGTTTACCTTGTGTTGAAAAAGTGGAGATTGCCAATGGAAAGAATTTTGTTGGTAGAGAGCGCTGATACCTTTAGTGAAAACATTTCTTTTGTGCTGCAATTGGCAGGCTTCGAAGTGAGTTTGGTGAAAAGCCTTGAAGAAGCGATCAATTTGCATGATATCCACCGGCACTTTACTTCGACTTTCGACATGTTGGTGATCTCAGGCGCCGAGTTGATAAATGCGACACGTAAGGGTTATGACTTCTTGGGAAATATCCCACGACGGGTAAAAATTCTTATAGCGGACAGAAATACAGACCTGCCGCCAAAGCAGGATTCTTTCGACAACCTTTATCGTGCTGAAGACATTTACTTCTGCGATACGACGAATATCACTGTTGAGGCAAAAAAAATATTCGGTCGAAGATAGATTTTATGAAAGCCGTATTGCTTTGCTGGCTGTCGAGGCAGCTATTCAATTTTCAGCGTTAGTGGACATTTTCGAAAACATTCGATGTGCAACACTTTCACTGAAGAGAAATCAACAAAATTACAGGAGGGCAAGGCCATGTTCAAGATGAAATTGCGAGGACGTTTTCTGGTGCCGACTCTGACCGTGATTGCCGTTGGCATGTTGATAGCCACGGTACTTTCTTACCGGTCCTCCAAGGGCGCCATTCAGGCTGCCATGACCGGCCAGATCGTGCAGATTGCGGCAAGTGTCAGCAACCAGATAGAGGCATGGATAGGGGATCTGCAAGTCGATATCGAGGCCTTGAAATCTGCCAACGAATCATCTTTTGTTGCTGTCGTGACCAACGAGAACTCTAAAACGGTCCAAGCTTCCGGCCAAAAATTGCGGGACTTCGTCCAAAAATACAGCTACTACGAGTTTTTTGCCGTGGCCGATGCCAGCGGTCAGACGGTGACAGCTTCGGACCCCGGTTTGGTTGGAAGTTTGGATGTGGCGGATCGGGATTATTTTAGGAAATCGCTGGCTGGCCAATCGACCATATCGGACGTGCTGGCCAGTAAAGTAACCGGTAAGCCGGTTTGTGTTCTGGCTATGCCTATTGCTCAAGCGGGCCAGGTGCTGGGGGTTTTGTATGGCGCCGTGGATCTCACCAGTTTTTCAAGCCGGGTAATCGATCCGGTAAAGGTTGGCAAGGAAGGATATGCTTACCTGATGGCTCGCAGTGGACTGGTAGCGGCTCATCCGGATAAGAAAGCAATTATGGTAACAAACTTTCAGGACCTGGATTGGGGCAAAAAAATAGCTGAGATGAAAAACGGCCTGCTCACCTATACCTTCAATGATATGGAAAAGCTGGTTGCATTCAATACGGATGAATTGACCGGCTGGACGGTTGGAGTCGGAGCCTCGACGGACGACATCTTCGCCGCATCCAGGGAGATTCGTAACGAAAATATCCTGATTGCGGCGCTGGTTATGCTGGTTGCTACCCTGGTAATCGTTCTTGTGGTCAATCCTATTGTAAGGAGCCTGAAGAGTGGGGTCGAATTTGCTGAAACGGTCCGTGCCGGCGACCTTTCCCGGCGATTGAACCTGAAACGCAACGATGAGATCGGCCAATTGGCGCTGGCACTGGATTCCATGGCCGAAGGCTTAAATCAGAAGGCGCAGGTGGCCGAGGCTATCGCCGGTGGAGACCTCACGGTGGAAGTTCCCATTGCTTCTGAGCAGGACCACCTGGGCAGATCCTTGAAAGGGATGGTAGCAAACCTGGGAGCACTGATCAGCCAGATCCAAGTGTCCGGTGAGCAAATTGCGTCCGGTTCGGTTCAGGTTTCCGATTCCAGCCAGAGCCTCTCTCAAGGAGCTACGGAATCGGCGGCTTCACTGGAAGAGATCGCCGCATCCATGACCGAGTTGGCCTCCCAGACGAAACTCAATGCAGAGAATGCCGCCCAGGCCAACCAGTTGGTTGGCAGTGCCAAAAATGTCGCCGAGCAGGGGAACCAGCAGATGCAAGGGCTGGTCAGTGCCATGGCCGACATCAATCAGGCTGGAGAGAATATATCTAAAATTATCAGGGTCATCGACGAAATTGCCTTCCAGACGAATCTATTGGCTCTCAATGCGGCAGTGGAAGCCGCCCGGGCCGGCCAGCATGGCAAGGGCTTTGCGGTAGTGGCGGAAGAGGTGCGCAACCTGGCCGCCCGCAGTGCGCAAGCTGCCAAGGAAACCGAAGAGTTGATCGACGGTTCGGTGGCGAAGGCTAAGGATGGCGCAGAAGTAGCCGATGAAACAGCCGCATCGCTGCAGGGGATAGTCAATGAAATCACCAAAGTAACGGATCTGGTCGGCGAAATTGCCGCGGCCTCCAATGAGCAGTCCGAGGGAATCGGCCAAGTCAACCAGGGACTCGGTCAAATCGACCAGGTAACTCAGCAGAATACAGCGAATGCTGAAGAGAGTGCCGCCGCAGCGGAAGAGCTTTCCGCTCAAGCCGAGCAGATGAGGGGTATGCTGGGGCGTTTCAAACTGGCTCAAGGGAATCCGGTTTCGGCTTTCCCGGCACCGAAAGGGGGCGCTGCCTGGCAGAGCCAAGAGCCGCAGGTATCCTTGGCGATCGCAGCCAGAACGATGTTGCCTCATGCTGAAGAGCCCAGTGACATGATCGCATTGGACAGTTCGGAATTCGGCAGATATTGAGACCGGATAATGGCGGGCCATCATCGCCGGTGGCCCGCCGTTGCAAAACAGAACAACGAATATGGACGGTTTCTAAAGAGTCGTTCTGCAATTCAGGACTTGCCTTGGATTGCCCCCCCCCTTGGAAGTGGCGGCAAGACAGTTTAAGGCTGCGGCTACCTACGGAGCAGAAACAATGCTTTTGGCGAAACGGAAAAGGTTATGAGCCGAGATGTTAAGGCAATCCCTTGTGAAGTGACAAGGCGGGTTAACGATGCCGGAACGGCGGTAGAGACTAAAATTCCCCGGGAAGCCCTGCTGAGCTCGGATGTTTGCGATCTGGTGCAGGGAGCTATTCCCCTTGGCCAACAAGTGTTGGCTTACAAAAAGATCGTCGAGGAGCTTAGACAAATCATTTTTTATGACCCATTAACCAATCTCCCCAGTTGGAGATTGTTCAATGAGCATCTTGCCGTCGTTTTGGAAAGAGCCAAACATTTGGGCCAGTCCTTTGCGGTTTTGTTTTTCGATATCGATCGCTTCCGAAACGTTAATTATGCCTTTGGCCACGAGGCAGGTGATCGTTTGCTCAGTTTGTTTTCTGAAAGAGTCAGTGCCGTATTAAGTTCCGACGCCATTCTGTCCCGCAAAGGGGGTGACCGTTTCTTCCTGCTTCTGCCAAAGGTCGTAAATGATAAAGAGGTCGAGGCCGTCGTGGCGAGTATGATGGCCGCCTTGCGGAAGCCCTTTTGTATTGAAGGCCAAGAGGTGTTTTTAACCATCAGCATCGGTATAACCCGCTACCCTCATGGGGGTGACGATGCCGTGAGTCTGTTAAAAAATGCCGATGCGGCAATGAATAAGGCCAAAGAGGCGGGAAGAAATACCACACGATTTTTCTGCGATGCTTTGAACGCCAAGGCATCACGACAAATTCAATTGGAAAACTTGTTGCGCAAGGCTTTGGAAAAAAAAGAATTTTCCCTGCATTACCAGCCCCAGTACAGGATGACCTGCTGCAATGATGTTGATAAATCGGGCCTGATGAAAGAAAGCATTTCCAATCAAATGATCGGTTGCGAAGCATTACTGCGTTGGAACAATCATGAAATAGGTCATATTTCACCGGCGGAGTTTATTCCAATTGCCGAAGCGACAGGCATGATTGAACCGATTGGCGAGTGGGTTTTTCGAGAAGTATGCACCCAGGTCAGACAATGGCAGGACATGGGGATTGAACCCTTCAGGGTTGCGATAAACCTCTCTCCGCGGCAGTTGTTCAACCCCAATTTTGGGGCGATGGTCAATCGAATGTTATGGGAGACGAAACTGGACCTTCGCTGGCTTGAAATGGAAGTTACCGAAAATATACTTATGCTCGATATTGAAGAGGCGACAGAAAAGCTCAACCATTTGCGGAATATGGGGGTAAAAATCTCCGTCGATGATTTCGGCACGGGTTATTCATCTTTGAGCTATCTGAAAAAATTACCCATCGACAGCCTGAAAATAGATCGTTCTTTTGTCCAGGACCTTGAACGCTGTCCTGACAGTACAGCGATCGTACAGGCGATCATCTGTATGGCCAAACAGCTCAATCTGGGGGTTATTGCCGAAGGGGTGGAGACCGAAGAACAGGCCACCTTTTTGGCCGGCAACGGCTGTACTGACCTTCAAGGATATTTTTTCAACCGGCCTCTAAGCGCAAAAGCTTTTACGGCTTGCCTGACAGCCAGTCCGGAATCTCGACTGGATTTTTGCCCTGGCGACATCCTTGGATTTTACGATCCCCCATTTCCCGTTGGTTTAGGGGCTTTTGCTTAGTTTGGTTGGTTCTGGCGTCAAGCGGTTTTTATCTAAAAGAGGGAAAAACCAATCGGACGTTTCGCAATGGCCGTGTTTTTTTACCATTTGGTGCACAGGTTATTGGAGACGCTTGATCCGGGTTGCGGATAAAGTGCATGCTGAAGACTGCCTCAGGCAGAGGACCAGGCATGGAGAGGTGCCGCCTGATTTGTTCCAGGGTTTTCCATGGTGTAAACTTTTACAAAATGCAAAAGTTTTAAAAACCAGGAAGAATAGACCTGGAGGCAGTCATGACCACTGTCTACCATCGAGGCGAAATCGAGGTTCAAAAGCAGGCTGGAGCCAGGGAGCTGGCGACCAGCCTGGAGCGCACCGTACTTCCCGTTATTTCCCATAGGTATGTAGATTTTATCCACAGCCAGGCTTTGGTGATAGTGGCTTCGGTCGATGAACAGGGCGAGGTGTGGGCTTCTCTGTTGTGCGGTGCAGCGGGGTTTATGGAGGTGGCAGACGAGCAGACCCTGCGCGTCGGGACTCTGCCGGAGTCAACCGACCCTTTGCGGGCGAATCTTATTGATGGCAGCGAGGTCGGTTTGTTGCTGATCGATTTCGCCACCCGGCGCCGCTTGCGGATCAACGGCACAGTGCGGATGGGGGAAGAGGGCTTTGCCGTGCAAACACGGCAGGTCTACGCCAATTGTCCTCGCTATATCCAGGCGAGGGACTGTGAGCTGAGCAAGGATGTTCCGGATGTGCCTGCGGTCCGTCGGCTGAACGCTCTGGACGATGAACTTGTTCGGCGGATGAACCAGGCGGATACCTTCTTTTTGGCCAGTTTTCACCCTCAGGGCGGCGCCGACGTTTCCCATCGGGGCGGGTTTCCCGGATTCCTGCGGGTAGCCGACGAACAGACCCTGCTCTGGCCCGAATACAACGGCAACGGCATGTTCAATAGTCTCGGCAATCTTAGCGAAAATCCCCAAGCCGGGCTGATGTTCATCGATTTCGACCAGGGCGGCATTCTGCAGCTGTCCGGCACTGCGACGATCATCTGGGACCAGGAGCGCGCCGCTGCCGTTCCCGGTGCCGAGCGGTTGGTGGAGTTCAAGATCCGCACGGTTGTCGAGACCCGGCACGCCACCCCTCTGCGGGGGCGATTCATTGGCTATTCCCCGGATAATCCGTGGTTCTGTTAACCGAGGGGAAGAAACGTTTTAAAGGGAGCTATTTGTGTCGGGGCAACAACGAAAAAAGCGGGGCAGTGATTTCACTGCCCCGCTTTTTTGTGTGCGATAGGTCTGTTTTGAATGACTCTATTTCATGTTTTGCAAAAAGCGATAGAAGTCGCTGTCGGTGGACAGGACCAGCTTGGAGTTTTTGCCATCGGCTTTGCGATAGGCTTCGAGGCTGCGCAAAAAGGCGTAGAACTCTTTGTCGCTGCCGTAGGCCGCGGCGTAGATGGCAGCCGCTTCGGCGTCGGCCTTGCCGCGGATCTCTACCGATTTACGGTAGGCCTCGGAACTGATGCCCTTGAGTTCTTTTTCCATCTGGCCGAGGATGTCGGCTTTTTCCCCTTCGCCTTCGGAACGGAACTGGGCGGCGACCTTCTTCCGTTCTGAAATCATTCGTTCGTAGACCCGTTGCCGGACCTGTTCGATGTAGTTGATGCGCTTGATCTGCACGTCGATGAGTTCAATGCCGTATTCCGGGGTGCTGGCCCGGGCTTTTTCCAGCAGGTTGGCAAGAATCTGCTCGCGGCCTATCAGCTGCTCAGGCGCGATGGTCACACCTTCGATTTGGATTTCTTCAGCGGCGGTTCCGCCGGGAGCTTTATAGTCGCTGCCCCGCACCAACTCCACCAGCAGGTGGCCGGAGACCGCATCGCGCACCACCGAGTCAATGATGTCATCCAGGCGGCCTTGGGCGCCCCGTTCGGTGGCGACGGTTTTGAAGAACAATAGTGGATCGGAGATGCGCCAGCGGGCGGTGGTGTCCAGGAAGATGAAGCGCTTGTCCTTGGTTGTGATCTGCTCGGGGTCTCCGTCCCACTTAAGAATACGGGTTTCGAAACGGTGCACGGTCTGGATAAAAGGGATACGAAAGTGGAGCCCGGGGCCGAGAACGCCGCCGACGGGTTTGCCGAATTCGGTGACCAGAGCCTGTTCTCCCTCGCTGACGACGAACAGCGGGTTTTGGGTGAAGCCCAGGAACAGCACGGCGATGATGATTATCGGTAGAAAGCGTTTCATTGTTTACCTCCTTGCCCCTGGGCGCGTAAAGGCAGCAGTGGCAGGGCGCTGGTGCCTTTGCCGTCCATGATGTAGATTTCGGCCAGGTTCGGAAGAACCTGCTCCAGGGTTTCGAGGTAAATGCGCTGGCGCGTGACTGCCGGTGCCTTACGGTATTCTTTGAGCAGAGCCAGATAACGGCTGGTTTCGCCGCGGGCCTTATTGATTCGTTCGACAGCGTAGCCTTCGGCTTCCTGGATGGTTCGGCGGGCTACGCCGCGGGCTTTGGGAACTTCGCGGTTAAACTGTTCGCGGGCCTGGAAAATAAGGGTTTCCTTCTGCTGTTCGGCTTCGTTGACCTCGTTGAAGGCGGCCTTGACCGGGCCGGGCGGGTTGACGTCCTGAAATTTGACGGTGACGATACGCACCCCGATGTCGTAGCTGTTGAGGATTTCCTGCAGGTCGCGTTCGATGGCCGACGCCAGGTTCGCACGCTCGATGGTCAATACTTCGGTGACGTTGGAGTTGCCTACCACTTTGCGGGCTACGGCTTCGGCAATGTCGCGGATGGTAGCCAAGGGATCGCGAATGCGGAACAAAAATTTAAAAGGATCGGCGATCTGGTACTGAACGATCCATTCCACGTCGCTGACGTTGAGGTCGCCGGTCAGAGTCAATGATTCGCCTTCCAGAGCCCGCTTGGTATAGGTGGTGCGAACCCCGGCCTTGACGGTGCGAAAACCGAACTCTTCTTTTTCGACGCGGCCGGTCTTGGCTTTGTAGACCCGGTCGATGCCGAAGGGGGCTTTGATGTGCAGGCCCGGTTCGGCAAAGCTGTTGAAACGGCCGAAACGAAGCAACACCCCGGTCTCTTCGGTGTCGACTTTGTAAAAGCTGCTGGTTGCTGCGAAAATCAACAGCAGGGTCAGGATAATGCCGATTATCTTGCCTCCGCCGCCTTTTTTCAGCCGGTTGGCCAGTTCGGCAATCTGCCGGTCGATAGGTTTGGGGGTGCGTCCCCCCTGATGGTATTCCATTACGCCTCCCTTGGAGAAAAGGTATGAAGATTGGTCACTAAAATGCTAACTATAGCACATGGAAAGCCGCTTATTGGCGAATATTCTTATTGGTCCGAACATTGGAAGCTGGCGGCGAATTGTGCTACGATTACTCTATAAACTATATGTTATGGCTAGAGGAGGCGAGCCGTGAGTGATAAGCATCCAGACAACAATATGCAGGTTGAAAAACAGAGCCGCAGCAAAAATGAGCTGCCCTCAATGTACAAGGTGCTGATGCATAATGACGATTACACCACCATGGAATTTGTGGTCAGTATCTTGGAGACGGTTTTTCACCAACCGCCTGCGGAAGCTCATCGTGTCATGCTGAATATTCACACTCAGGGGGTCGGCGTCTGCGGTACCTATCCTTATGAAATTGCCGAGACCAAGGTGGCTCGGGTGCATTGTTCGGCCCAGCAGTCCGGCTATCCCCTGAAATGCAGCCTTGAGAGGGCCTGAAGGGAAAGCCTATGTTCACTCAGGAAGTCCAGATTGCCTTTTCCCTGGCGGTACGGGAGGCGCAGAAGCGCCACCACGAATACCTGACCACGGAACATGTCCTCTATGCTTTGCTCTTTGAAGAGCATGGCCAGGAGATTATCGAGGCCTGTGGTGGCGACCCGGAAGGGTTGAAGACCCTGTTGGAAGATTTTTTTACCGGCCACCTCGAAAGCCTTCCCGGCGGCAAGGAGATTGTGCCCGAGCAGACCGTCGGACTGCAGAGGGTTCTGCAGCGGGCGGTGCTGCATCTTCATTCGGCAGGCAAGAAGGAGATTACAGTCGGCGATGTGTTGGCTTCTCTCCTTGAAGAGGAACAGTCCCATGCGGTTCAACTGTTGGAGCAGCAGGGCGTCTCGCGTCTTGATGTGCTGAGTTATATCAGTCACGGAGTCAGCAAGGTGCCGAGACAGGATGGCGGCAAGCCTTTTCCCGATGGAGGCAAGCGGCCCTCCAAGGAAGGCCAGAGTGAAGCGGAAAACGATCCGCTGGCAGCATACACCATCGACTTTTTGCAGCGCGCCATGGAAGGCCGTATTGATCCTCTGATCGGCCGGGAAAAGGAATTGCAGCGCACCGTGCAGGTGCTCTGCCGTCGTCGCAAGAACAATCCTATCTATGTCGGTGAGCCGGGGGTTGGTAAAACGGCCATGGCCGAAGGTCTGGCATTGATGATTTACGAGGAGCGGGTGCCGAAGGTTTTGAGGGGGGTGCATATCTACCTTCTCGACATGGGGGCGCTGCTGGCCGGGACCAAGTTCCGGGGCGATTTCGAGGAACGCCTCAAAGCGGTGCTTCAGGCTCTTGAAGATCGTACCGATGCCATTTTGTTTATCGACGAGATCCACACCATTGTCGGTGCCGGTGCGACCAGCGGCGGCTCCCTCGATGCGTCCAATCTCCTGAAGCCCGTTCTGGCTTCCGGTGCCCTGCGTTGTATCGGTTCTACCACCTATGAAGAATACAAGAACCTGTTCGACAAGGACCGGGCTCTTTCACGGCGTTTTCAGAAGATCGATGTGGTCGAGCCGACCATCGATGAGACGGTAGCGATTCTCGCCGGCCTGCGTGATCATTACGAAAGCCATCATCACGTTACCTACACCGACGAGGCTTTGCGGGCGGCTGCGGAACTCGCTACCCGTCACATCAATTATCGCCATCTTCCGGACAAGGCCATCGATGTTATCGATGAAGCCGGCGCTGCCTGTCGTCTGACGGATAAGACCGGGCATACCATCGGTGTTCCCGAGGTGGAGAAGGTGGTGGCTTCCATTGCCCGGATTCCTGAACGGACCGTTTCAAGCTCCGATCGCAAGCGTCTCAAGTATCTCGATCGTGATCTCAAAAAACAGGTTTTCGGCCAGGAAGAGGCGATCGATTTGCTCTGCAGATCCGTACTGCGGGCCCGCGCCGGGCTCAGCCATCCGGAAAAGCCAACCGGGTCGTTCCTGTTCACCGGGCCGACGGGGGTCGGTAAAACCGAGGTGGCCAAGCAACTGGCTCAGCAGTTGGGAGTAGAGTTCCTGCGCTTCGATATGAGTGAGTACATGGAGAAGCATTCGGTGGCTCGCCTGATAGGTGCGCCTCCCGGTTATGTCGGTTTTGAGCAGGGCGGTCTGTTGACCGAAAGTGTTGTCAAACATCCCTATGCGGTGTTGCTGCTCGATGAAATCGAAAAGGCCCACCCCGACCTGTTTAATATTCTGTTGCAGGTCATGGATCACGGCCACCTCACCGACAATAACGGCAAGAAGGCGGATTTCCGCAATGTCGTGCTGATCATGACCAGCAACGCCGGGGCTCGGGACCTGACTGCGAAATCCATCGGTTTTGGCGGCGGTTCTCCGGGTAGTGCCACCCAGGCTATCGAGCGGGCTTTCTCCCCGGAATTCCGTAACCGGCTGGATGCCATCGTGCCGTTCATGTCCCTTGGCGAGGAAACGATGCTGCGGATCGTCGATAAGTTCGTTAACGAACTGCGTCAGCGCCTCGGGGATCGAAACGTGACCCTTAAGATGTCCCCTGCAGCACGTTCTTTGATGGCCCGTCGCGGATACGACCCGGTCTATGGTGCCCGCCCCCTGGGACGGCTGATTCAGAGCGAAATCAGCGACGTTATAGCCCACGAGGTCCTGTTTGGCGAGTTGGCCGACGGTGGCACGGTCAAGATCGGTTGCCGTAAGGATCGCCTGACCTTCCGTTACCAATAACGCCCGGTTTCGGCGGCCGTTGATGACCATCTATCGTCTTACAGAACAGCTCGTTTTTCCCAACCCTGAGTTGGCTGAACCCGAAGGTTTGCTGGCGGTGGGGGGAGATCTCTCTCCCCACCGCTTGTTGCTGGCATACTCCCTCGGTATCTTCCCCTGGTTCAACGAAGGCGAACCGATCCTCTGGTGGTCTCCCGATCCCCGTTGCGTGCTGTTTCCAAATGAATTGAAGGTCAGCCGCAGTCTCGCTAAACTACTGCGCCGCAAACTCTTTCACATAACCAGTAACCGCTCTTTTGCCCGGGTCATCGATAACTGCGCGGAATTGCGTCAGGAGAATGAAGGCACCTGGATAACCGATGAGATGCGGTCGGCTTATTGCCGGCTACATGAAGCCGGTTATGCCCATTCGGTGGAAGCCTGGCTGGACGGCAACCTGGTCGGGGGACTTTACGGTGTTTGTCTGGGCCGATGTTTCTTCGGTGAGTCGATGTTCTTTCGGGCCGCCAATGCTTCGAAGGTCGCCTTTGTCACCCTTGTACAGCATCTTCGGGAACAGGGTTTCCTTTTGGTCGATTGTCAACTTCCCTCCGAGCATCTCGCTTCTTTTGGAGCGCGTCCTTTGCCTCGCAAGGACTTTTTAAAACACCTTGTGGAAGGGGACGTGTCTCCCGGCCGTCCTGTTGCGGGGGATTTTCCGATAGAATTCGATTTTTAAGGATTGCAGTGCAATTCGCGGGAGTGACGTTGTTGACAACCGCGGCGGCGTCTTGAATGGGGGATTTTTTTGCCGAAAAGTTCCGTGAAAATATGCCTAAAAAATAGGCAAAAGGCCAGGATGCCCCACGACATGGGGGTGTTCTCCTGGTAAAAGGGTGTTCCCCACAGGGTTTTCCACTAACCTGTGGATGGACTCTATAAGTATCACAAAAAACAATAACTTGCCTGCGTTTGCTGGGTGGAAAAGAAGAGCTGTTTGTTAGTGGTCTGCCCGTCCGCCCCATGGGCTGCGCGCTCAGGCGGTTGTGTCCATCAGGTACGGGAAATAACCGACCGATTTAACAAAAATTGACTGTTTCCGGCGACGCCGAAACGAAGGCTCAGGTCCTTTTTCGCGGCAGGTTTTGGTTAACGAATTTCTGGATTCGCTGCTGGTCTTTTTGCAGAATGTTGAGAAACTGCATGCCGGTGTTTATACCTTGCCCCTCTTCCTGGGGCGCCGTCCAGATGACTTCAGTGAGGGTGCAGATCGGATCGGTTCCATCCCCCAGGGACAGCATCAAAAGACAGAGATCGTTTTCCTCCACGGTCGTATGGAGCGGCATGCGAATGCCGCTGGCGCTGAGGTTGACCAGGCCGCGGCTAAAGGTGGGGGCTGTTAGGGCCGCAGCCGTGGTAGACAGTTTTTTGATCTGTTGCCGCCATTGACGGTGAATGGTTGGTAAATCCCCTCTGCGAGCGCTATAGCACAGGCCGACGCTGGTTTCGACCCGTTGTTGCGGACAATGGCGAAAGATGCAAAGATCGTCGTTCATGCGCAGTCGAATAACTTTGTCGGAAGGCTGGCTGTGAAATGAGGCGGTCGATTTGAGCCAAAGGCCGTATCGTTCTGAAATGATTTCCAGGTGGCTGCCTTCCGGAAAGGGGAGCCCTTCCTTGACGGGCCAACTGCGGGGGATGGCGACATCGAAATAACCGAGCTCGTAATTGGTGAACAGCACGTTCATCGCTTCGCGACGGGCCGGAAGGTTGTCCTCATATACGGTTTGAAGCTGCAGTTTTTGCCCTGGAGTAAAATAGCGACTGTACATGATATTTGAAACACCCCTTTGCTGTTGAAAGTAGGAAATAATAATCTAGATAAAAGCAAAGAGCGTTCCATTATTTAGTCTGATAGAGGCGCGATTTTGCCCTCCATCGCCATCCGGCCACTGAGGTCGTCCATGAACTGCCGGGCCACGCGGCCGGAAAGGTTACCTCGCTCCATGGCCCAGTCCAGGGCCGCGCTCTGGAGTTCCTCGGCGGTGATGATCAGGCGGCGTTGCCGGGCCAGGGTGTCGACGATTTCGAGGTATACCGGTTGGGTCATGGGGGAAAATTCGAGACTGATCCCGAAGAGGTCGGTCAAGGGAGATTTTTCCGCCCAAACTTTTTTCGGGTCGTTTTTTCCTTCATCGGTGTTGTTGCTTAAGCGTTCTGGCAGCTGGTAGGTTTGATTGCTGGTGGCGTAGAACAGGATATTGCCGGGGGATTCTTCAATGCCGCCATCGAGCAAAGAATGGAGTTCCCGGTAGCCCGGTTCTTGTTCGTCAAGGGAAAGCCCTTCGCAAAACAGGATAAAACGGTAGGGTTGGTCGCGTAACTGGTGAGTTATTTGCGGAAGTTGAAACAGATCTTCCTTCTGCACCTCGATCAGACGCAATCCGGTTTGAAAGTATAGATTAAGCAGGCCTTTGATGGCCGACGATTTTCCGCAACCCGGTTCGCCCCACAGGAGTACGTTGTTGGCCGGATAACTGTGTACAAACTGTTCGGTATTGCGCTGCAACTTTTTCAGAATGGGATCGATGCCGAAGAGTTCCTCATGGGCGGGAAGGTCGGGATGGGCTACTTCGGCCAGATAGCCATTGTCCTGATGTTGTATCCAGCGAAAAGCGATATAGCCGCGGAGTATCTCCGGGTCGAGTTGGTATTCCACCAGCACCCGCGTCAGGTACTCTTCGCCGAGATCAAGTATTCGGTCAAGGCGTTCGACAACATACTCCCAGTCAATGTCCAATTGATCGATATCCATAATGGTCCCTTCCGAGAGTTTTGTTCCTTTTATAAGGATAGCAGAGGCAGGCAGGGCTGCACGTTGTCCGGAAGCCAGATTGCCAGCGACCGGTCCTTGTGTTAGGATCGCTTCCCATTTGGCGCCGTGGAGAAAAGGTATTGATGTGTCATTTCGGGATCGTTTTCCTGCGGCCAATGAAAAGGTTTTGTCCAAGTGAAAAAGCACACTGAACAATTATTCGCCGCAACAGCGCCGGGTTTGGAAGGAGTTTGTGCGACCGAATTGATCGCTCTCGGTGTGCCCGGAGTCAAGGCTGTAGCCGGTGGGGTTGAGTTTTGTGGCGGTTTGCGGGAACTTTACCTGGCTAATCTTTGGTTGCGTACCGCCAGCCGTGTTGTAGTCCGTCTGGGTGAGGTGCGCTGCCGGGATTTCCCCTCCCTCTATCGCAAGTCGCTGAGGTTGCCCTGGGGACGTTATGTCAAACCAGGCAGGCAGTTGCAGGTGCGGGTGACCAGCCGTCGTTCGCGGTTGCAGCATACCGAACGCATTGCCACTACCCTCAAGGATGCTATGGTCAGGGCTCTGGGGGGAGTAGATACAGCGCAGAGTGGACCGAAACAACTGCTGATAGTGTCACTGGAAGACGATATCTGTCGGTTGTCTTTGGATAGCTCCGGCGAGTTGCTTCACCGCCGTGGTTATCGGCAGGATATCGGCCCGGCCCCTTTGCGCGAAACCCTGGCTGCTGGCATCCTTATGTTGCTGGGCTGGCAGGGAGATCGGCCATTATTTGATCCCATGTGCGGGTCGGGCACCTTTCTTATTGAGGGAGCTTTGTTGGCCTTGCAACGGCCTCCGGGCGCCCAGCGAAAGTTTGCCTTTATGGACTGGCCCCGTTTCCGCCCGGGGCTTTGGCAGGCTCTTTTGCTGGAGGCTGCAAAACAGGAAAAAGACACTTGTCCAATGTTGGTGGGAGCCGACCGCGAAAGGGCCGTGCTGGAGGCTGCCGGGCGAAATGCCAACCGGGCCGGCGTAGAGAAATTTCTTTCATTTGAGCCGCTGGAATTAAGTCAGCAGGTCTCTCCCCCCTCGTCCGCGGGGTTGGTTGTTGCCAATCCGCCCTATGGAACCCGCCTTGGCCGGGGCGAACTAGACGCTGTCTATCGCGCTTTGGGGCGTGTTTATCGAGATGTTTTGTCCGGGTGGCAGCGGGCTTTTTTGTGCCCCGAACCGCGCCTGGCCCAAAAAGTCGGATTACCCCTGGTTCAGGCCGCCAGTTTACAGAATGGCGGGATACGTGTCGGCCTGTTTTCGGTAGAATAGCGTTGGGGACTATTTTCCCTTGATCTTTCTGCTAAAGTTGCTTAATATCTCCGGATGCCTTCACGTGCTGAAGGCCTAAGTATATAGATCAGTGAAAGCGAGGTGATTGTCTTTGGAAATCCAAGTGGTCGACAACAATGTCGAAAAAGCCATTCGGGTACTCAAGCGTAAGTTGCAGCAGGAGGGTCTGTTTCGTGAAATGAAACAGCGCAAGTTCTACGAAAAGCCGAGTGTTAAGCGCAAGCGCAAAGAGAAGGAAGCCCAGCGCCGTTTGCGTAAAAAAATGCGGCTGATGAAGAAGTTCTAAAGCCTCGCTGTTTAAATGAGTAATATAAAAAGAGGGCCGATCCCAAGGATCGGCCCTCTTTTTGTTTGTCCGCTTGCCGCCGATCAGGCCGGCAGGGCCGGGAGTTCGATTCCGGCAATTTTTTGCAGCAGGCGTACGACCTGGCAAGTGTAGCCGAATTCGTTATCGTACCAGACATAAAGAACGCAGCGGTCGCCTTCGACGATGGTGGCCAGTGAGTCGACGACGCTGGCGTGACGAGAGCCGATGAAGTCGCTCGAAACCAGTTCCGGTGAGTTAACGTATGCCACCTGGTTTTGCAGGGGCGAATGAAGCGCCAGATCACGCAGGTAGCCGTTGAGCTCTTCGACGCTGGTTTCTTTTTGAAGGTTGAGGTTAAGGACCGCCAGAGAAACATTGGCTACCGGCACGCGGATCGCATTGCCCGTCAGCTTGCCAGCCAGCTCGGGCAGGGCTTTGGCCGATGCTTTGGCGGCACCGGTTTCGGTGATAACCATATTAAGGGCGGCAGCCCGTCCACGACGCTCTTTTTTGTGGTAGTTGTCGATCAGGTTCTGGTCGTTGGTATACGAGTGGCACGTTTCGAGGTGGCCGTTTTCGATGCCGAATTGATCATTAATAGCTTTGAGTACCGGTACCACAGCGTTGGTGGTGCAGCTGGCAGCCGAGAAAATCGTTTCATTGGCGTCGATCTGGTCGTCGTTGATGCCGAATACGATGTTGGGGATGTCATCCTTGCCGGGGGCGGTGAGAATGACCTTCGACACCCCTTTGGCCTGGAGGTGCTTGCCAAGCCCTTCCCGGTCGCGCCAGAGGCCGGTATTGTCAAGCACGATGGCGTCGTTGATGCCGTAAGCCGTGTAATCGATGCTTTCCGGGGAGTTGGCGTAGATCAGCTTGATCATGTTGCCGTTGACGATAATGGCATTTTCTTCCTCGTCAAAATCGATTACGCCATTGAAGGGGCCGTGGACCGAATCACGCTCCAGCAGGCTGGCTCGTTTCATCAGGTCTTCGTCGGTGCCCTTGCGCACAACAATGCCACGCAACCGGAGCTTGTCTCCGCTACCGGTTTTTTCTACCAGGACGCGGGCCAGCAGGCGGCCGATGCGGCCGAATCCGTACAGAACCACGTCACGCGGTTCGCTGAGCAGGGAACCGCGGCCGTTGTTGACGTCGGCGAGTTCCTGGGCAACAAATTCATCGATTGACTGTTGGTCCTGCTGGGTGCGGTACTTGACCGTCAGCTTGCCAATATCGATCCGTGAGGGAGACAAATCGAGTTTGCTGATGGCTTGCAGGATCGGTAAGGTGTCGAGAATCGACAACTTGCTGCCCAGGACTTGTTGGGCAAAGCCGTGGGCATTCAGAATGTCGATAACCGTTTTGTTGACCAGCGACTGGCCGTAGACGTTTGTATTAACGCCACGGCTGCGATAGAGCTGACCAATTAAGGGCAGCATCGTCTGGGCCGCCTCGTCCTGCCCCATCCAGTCGTTAAGATATTTCTGGTACTTGTCCATGCTCATGGTTACTCCCTTTCGGTGACTATATTTTTCGACCGTCAGTGGCCGTTCCGGTCGGCCAAACGGCCTCATATCCTATACGAATAGAGTCTTATTTTCAACTCATTTCGCTTGGTTTGGTACGATTTTTGGCTGGACTTAATTGTCCAATCTGCTATTAATTATTCAATGTCGGGCCGGTGAGCGGTTGCGACTTTTTTGCTGTCCACAGAACCGGCTTTGCCGTCCGGTGGCGGTCAATTGAATTCAGGCGTTCAGCTGGCGCTGCATAACTATAGCGGAGGATCTGACATGAGCAAGCAAGTATATTATCGGGAACTGGGACTGGCCAATACCCGGGAGATGTTTAAGAAGGCGGTTACCGGCGGTTATGCTATCCCGGCTTATAATTTCAATAATCTCGAGCAGCTTCAGGCTATCATCACCGCCTGTGTGGAGACGGCCTCACCGGTCATCGTGCAGGTTAGCAAAGGAGCCCGCAATTACGCCAACGAAACCATGCTGCGCTATATGGCTATGGGGGCCGTGAAAATGGCCCGCGAAATGGGTTCAGAGATTCCTATCGTGCTCCACCTCGATCACGGCGACTCCTTTGAGCTCTGTAAATCCTGCATCGAGTCGGGTTTTTCCTCGGTGATGATTGATGGTTCCCATCTGCCCTACGACGAAAATGTGGCCTTGACCCGAAAGGTGGTCGAGTATGCCCATGAGCATGATGTGACCGTCGAGGGCGAACTCGGGGTGTTGGCCGGGATTGAGGACGAAGTCCAGGCGGAGCATTCAACCTATACCAAGCCGGAAGAGGTCGAAGATTTTGTATCTCGCACCGGGGTTGACTCCCTGGCTATTTCCATCGGCACCAGTCACGGGGCTTATAAATTCAAGGTTGGCCCCGGAGAAGAGCCGCCGCCCCTGCGTTTCGATATCCTGCAAGAAATTGAACAACGCATTCCCGGATTTCCCATAGTGCTCCATGGTTCGTCGAGTGTAGTGCCTGCGTACATTGACCTGATCAACCAGTACGGCGGTCAAATGGATGGGGCGGTCGGTGTGTCGGAAGCGCAGTTGCGCAAGGCTGCCGCCAGTTCTGTATGCAAGGTGAATATTGACTCCGATGGTCGCTTGGCAGTAACGGCCAAGGTCAGAGAGTACTTGGCAAACAACCCGGCTGAATTCGATCCCCGCAAGTATCTGGGAGCTGCCCGCAGCGAGTTGGTTCAGCTGATCAAGCACAAGAATGAAGCAGTGCTCGGCAGCGCTGGACGGGCCTGAGAGAAAAGCTTCCATAAATGATCCGTTTGAGCGGCAGGTGTCCCTGGGACATCTGCCGTTTTTTATTGTGCGGAGTTTAGAGGGGACAATGCAAGTGGCCGATGGAGTGCTTGACAATCGATGTCTGTATGATTAAATTATAGATGTTAAAAGCATCTATGGTCGCCAGAGACTCAGGTTTTGTATAAGGGGCTATGGCAAAAAGCCGCTTTAAGACGCCGAAAGGAGAGAATTATGCCAAGAGGAGATAGAACGGGGCCGATGGGAAGCGGATCGATGACCGGTCGACAGATGGGCTTTTGCGCCGGCCAGGATGGCCCGGATTATGCCCGGGGAGGTTTTGGCTGCGGCATGGGTCGCGGCAGGTCCTTCGGAGGCGGGCGCGGAATGGCCTTTCGGCACGGCGGATGGGGAGTCCCGGTTTCTGGATATCCACTGACGCCGCCGGTCAACGAGGCTGACCAACTCAAGGCCCAGATCGATAACCTGGAGAAAACCCTCAGCGCCTTGAAGCAGCGGCTGGAAAAAGCAGTTGAGGCAGGAGAAGAATAGCCTTGTTTCTTCTCTCTTAAAAAAAGCGGAGCCGGTCTCGACCGGCTCCGCTTTTTTTGTCTGGCCTGATCCCTGCAATGTTTTTAAAGAAAGCAGGTCGAGGGGCGGCCGAAGCGTCGAATTATAGTCTCCGCAGAGCAAAGATTGCCGGCCCCATTTTGCCAGAGACAGGAGGAAATATCATGGTCAGCAAACAATCAGCATCACAGGACATGTCTATAGATGAAGTGGCGCAGGCGCTGGGAACTACGCCTGTCAACGTATTGCTCTTTATTAAGCGCGGTCTGTTGGTTGGTCGCGAGGGCGAAAATGGTTGGCGGGTCGACGGGGAAAGTTTCGCCGATTTCCGCAACAGCGAGGCCGGTCAGGCCGGTCGTGCCCACTGCCGATCGGCTTGCAGTCGGGCCGGTGGTTGCGGCAGTTGTGAATGAGGCTGCTTAAAATTAAGGCAAAAAAAGAAGGAGTCAATCGTGGGTGTTACGATTAAACCATCAGACCTGCAGTTTAAATATCGGCGAAAAAAAGAGTTGCGTGATGAGCAGAAATTTCAGGGAAAGCCGGATCCTCTTCCTTTCGATGCTGAAGATCTTTACGAAGTGATTCCCATGTTCGAGGCCGTTATGGATGCTGTGCAAAGTACTGACGGCAGGGTCCTGAACGAGCTGGAAAATATTGTCAATAGTATCCCTGTCGGCTACAAGCCTAAGAGGGAGGATATGTTCGATTTCCTTGTAGACCAGTTGCGCGATATGGTCGGTTAGGGTGTGACGATGCAGGAAATTATTGGTGATCTGTGGGATTATTACGGGGTTGCTGCGGTTGGAATCACCACGGGCGGTCAGGTTAGCCGGATAGGGGATTGCATGATGCCCCGGGGGTGCGCCCGGCAGGCAAAAGACCGCTTTCCGGAGCTGCCGGCAAAATTGGGCGCCCTGATTCTCAGCGAAGGTAACCATGTCTTTCATCTTGGCGGCGGGCTGTTTAGTTTCCCCGTTGAAAACAGTCCCTTCGAAGTGCCTGAATTGCGCATCATCGAGCGTTCCTGCCGGGAATTGGTCGAGATCGCGAATCAGCTGGGTTGGTCGAAGGTGGTGTTGCCCCGACCCGGTTGCGGTGGGGGTGGTTTGGAATGGCATCAGGTGCGGCCTTTGCTCGAAGGGCACCTTGATAAGCGTTTTTATATCATCACCCAGGCTTGATCCCGAATAGTGAACCAAAACACCAACACCCCGCCGTCTTGAGACGTGCGGGGTGTTGGTGTTTTAACGGTTGCCGGCAGGGCCGGTTATTTTTTTCTGCGCCGATGGAGCAAGGCGATTCCAGTCAGGCCGCTGCCAAGCAGCAGCAGGGTGGCCGGTTCGGGAACCGGAGCGGCGATCAGCTGGTCCTGGGCGTGCCGACCATTTGCCGTACCGTTTGTCGTCCACTCCAGGTTCATAACGGCGACCCGTCCTTCGGTAAAGAGACCGTTGCCCAAATAATTATTTACGGCTGAAAGAAGGGCGTCGGTCACGATATCATCATATGTATCAATTTCTTCTTCCAGGTACCAGATGGCTCGTTGAAGGCCGTCAGCACCGGCGTCTGTATAGTATTCAAAGGCAGGAACAAGGTCGTGCAGGTCGTTGTTGGCGAAGTGCCAATAAAGCCATTTAGTCTTTTCTGAAAGGGGATCTCCGTCGGGCCCCTCTTGACCGTCAACGCCGCCATTTTTGGCAAAGTTGGAGATGCCGACAACCTCGAAGTCGTAACCCCAGTATATAGGTTCATTTTTCTCTAGGCAAAAGGTGCTAAAGTGGTAGGTGCCGCCAGTAATGTCGAATTGACCACCATTGGTGGTGCCATAGGGTGTGTCATGAAATTGAATGATGTCTCCGACGTTAACCGGGAAGGCAAGCGCCGAGCCCGTGGCGAGCAGCAGCAGTATGCATGCAATAGCGAGAAGGGTAGCCATTCTGTTCATGTCGTGCTCCTGGAAGATATTGATTTAATGAAGATAAGAAACATAATAGCAAAGGCTGGGCCAATTTTGTAACCATTTGGTTTTGCAGTATAAAAAAGATATGGCGAACGTCTTGGCTTATCTTTGTAAAGATTTCCGACAAAAAGATTGTAGGATGGCGTGGACTGTTTAGGTCGTAAGGTGTTTCATTGTAAAGGCTGAGACGGCAACTGGCTCAACCTGATTTCAGCGATGTCGTAGAGATGGGAAAATGCCTGATGGGTTGCCACTTGTGGGTAGCGAGAGTGGGCCGATATCTATGGATGCAGATTTTTGCCCAGAGGAGAAAAAAGAAACCCCCGGCCGACAAAAGGTCGGAGCGGGGGAGTAGGTTCGATGGAAGAAAAGTTTGGACGGGTTCGGACTCGGTAAAGGCGTGCTGGTTACCGGCTGTTGGCAACAGCAGCAGGGGCATCGTCAAGGTAGTCGTCGAACCAATAGCTGTCCGGATTTCGTGTGCAGGCGATAATTTCGCCGGGATTCTGATCATGGTCGGCCGGGCGATGGTAGCGGAAGAATATTTGCTCGTCGGACATGCCGGCCACCTCGATTTTGCCGCTGACATGAGACATGCTGTAGCGGCAGCGCCGGGCTAGGCCGGAGCAATTGCTGATTGCTTCGGAAAATATTTGGTAGCCTTCCTCGATGGGAACGGTATAAGCGCTGTTCCCTTCAGTGGGGCGGCATTGAAATACGTAGTAAGGGGAGATGCCCATGTACGATAACTTGTTGAGCAGCTCGGTCAGTACCGCTGGATCGTCATTAACGCCGCGGATCAGGGGAGTTTGGTTCATGACGGCCACTCCAGCTTCCTGGAGTTGCGTCAGGGCCTGAATCGCCTGGGGGGTCAGTTCCCGTGGGTGGTTGAATTGGGCCATCAGGTAAATACGACGTTCGGGAAGGCTGTATTGTTTGAGCATGCGCAGCAGGTCGGGGTCATTCAAAATGCGGAAGGGGTTGAAGGCCGGTAGCTTGCTGCCGATGCGGATGATTTGAACATGGTCGATTGAGCGGAGTTCGGAAATGATTGCTTCCAGTTGCCGGGTCGAAAGAAGTAACGGGTCGCCGCCTGTCAGCAGCACATTGTTGATTTCCGGGTGGTTGCGAATATATTCGAGACCGGCCGAAACATCCCGGCTTACCTCGTTGTTGTCGGCCATGAAGAGCCGTTTGCGAAAGCAGAAACGGCACAGGCCTCCGCACACATCGCTGGTGAGCAACAGGGCGGTATCAGGGTATTTGTGCTCCAATCCACGAACTTTGGCGTAGTTGTGCTCACCGGAAGCATCGAGCTGTCCCCAGGGTTCCAATTCGTCCTGGTGGGGGATGACAATGCGGCGGATCGGGTCCTTGGGGTCGTTCCAGTCGATCAGAGAATGGTAGTATTCATTGCTGCGAAACGCATAGCGCTGTTCTACCTCTTCTAATTTACGAAGCTCGCCAGCGGGTATGTCTGCAAGTTGCGAAACCTGGCTCAACTTGTTTAGATATTTGGTTTTGGTCACGGTTTGCTCCTTTCTGCCTGCCCGTTATTAGCAAAAAAACGGGACAGCAATACCTGGCCTCTCGAGCTTTGTCGAGAAGAGGTTTTCCTGGGCTCGGGCTTTGGTTTGGTCGGCTGGCCTTCGGCTGCAATCAGTGCCTGGTGCCCGGCGGGAGGTATTGCTAATAATGCCGATGGTGGTGCGGTATAAAGCGCTTGTATGGTGCGGCGCACAGTCCTGTATGTTCTGTTTATCAGACTTAACTTTGTTTGATAGACCATAACATAGTTTTTTTTATAACGCAAACCAACCGCACGATTTTTAATTTTAGTCCATTGGTAACGATGTTATTCCTTGTCGGCCTTAACTTTAAGGCCGTCTTGGCTGTGTTGGTGTGAAATTTTAAAGGTTTTAAAATAGCGTTCTGCTTTTGCTTCGACTTCGCTTTGACTGTATATCTGAGGTTGCGGATGTGCGCTGGATTTGGCAGATTTTCTCCGGAGGATATCTATTTCTGGGAGTTGTTTTTAATAAATGTAGCAAAGATTTTATTTTTTTCTGGGCGGCGGCACGTAAAGTTTACGATAATTGATATCGTTAGCGACTATTTATTCTCCGGCAGCCATCCACTTTATCGATCGATGATCCTATTACGGTTTTTTTAGTGCCAATCGTTATTTCCTGATTATCTGTTGCAAAACCGGTTTGTGCAGGTCGAATTTTCAAATGCAGTTGGAAGGAGAGGGTTTGTGGGCATTGTTCCCTTCTCCGGTCCGGAACGATGTTGGTGTAATGGATTGCCATTTAGTGGTAAAGTTGTGTTATTTTTAGCTTTACAGGGAAAAACTTATTTCGGCTGGAAATTTTCGCGGACGAATTGGATTTATTAATTTAACAGAGAGAGGGTTTAACTATGGCAGGCAGGCGCGAGTTGGAAAACAAGCTGCGGGGGGAGACGCTCGGTCGCAAGGGACTGATGGAGAAACATGCGAAAGTTGAACAGTTGCGGTTAATACCCGATCTGCATGTGGTTAAAATCGGAGGCCACGGCACCATCGACTTCGGCCGAGAGGTGGTATTGCCTTTAATGGAAGAAGTTGGCGAATTGTCCAAGTCCCATAAGATGCTGGTGGTAACCGGTGGCGGGGTCCGGGTTCGGCACATTCTTGACCTGGGCATAGATCTCGGCATGCCAACGGGTGTTTTGGCCCAACTGGCCAGTAAAATCAGCGAACAAAATGCTGAAATGGTAGCGTTGCTTCTCTCCAAGTGGGGAGGGACTTGTGTTGCCAGTGGCGATTTGCTTGAACTGCCGACGATGCTCAGGCTCGGCATGTTGCCTGTTACCCATGGGACTCCTCCGTACGGTCTGTTCGAACATCCTCCGGGGGTCGGCTTGATACCGCCGCACCGTACCGATACAGGTGCGTTCCTGATGGCGGAAGTGCTCGGCGCCAAGAGCTGCATTCTGGTTAAAAATGTCGATGGTCTCTTTACCGAAAACCCCGTTGTTAATCCCGATGCCACATTGATTGAAGATGTCACCGTTGCAGAGTTGCTGGATATGGATATGGAAGATCTGGTCTTCGAACAGAAACTTCTTTATCTGCTTCGCGATGCCGCCAATGTTCAGGAAATTCGTATAGTCAACGGTCATAAACGCGGCAATATCGAGAAAGCCATGCGTGGTGAAAAAGTCGGTACTGTGGTCCGAAAGTAGCTTAACAATGCGGTGGTAAGATAATTTCCTTTGTGGTACAGGTAAAGTATCAACTGTATCTACCGCTATTTAGAGCGGTACACCCAGAAAAGGAGATTTGGTTATGGCAGGAAAGATTTTTTATCGAGAGCGTCGTAAGCCCGGCGAAGGTTCCCATCAGGCTCGTTACATGGTGGTTGCCGTTGCCGACGTGAACCTTAAAATTTTCGGTAAGCACCTGCGCAAGTGCGAACTGGAGGCGATTGCCGAAGGCATCGGTGCTGAGCTTAAAGCACTGCCCCGTGGCCCTAAGCATGATATGGACGACGAGGGCGATGAATAGCCTTGTGTCGGCCGATAGTAATTAGCTAAAAGAAAAGAGCCCCGCAAGTCAGCGGGGCTCTTTTCTTTTATTTGGCCTGTTTCGGCGCACCGCCCGCCAGCAGGCTGGCCGGTATCCGGCCTTTGCAAAAAGGATTGATAATAAAAAAGCCGCCAACAAAAGAACTGGCGGCTAAATGTCTATGCTATTGAAAAAACAAAATTAAAAGGGAATGTCGTCGTCGGGATTGAACTGGACGTTGTCGTAATTATTTTGCGGGGCACTCTGGTTCATGGCTGGCTCCTGGCGTTGTTCGCGCCGTTGGTAGCCGCCAGCGTTGTTTTCGTCTCCTGCCCGACCAAGCATCTGCATCTGATCGGCGACGATCTCGGTAGTGTAGCGGGGGTTGCCGTCGCGATCCTCCCATTTTCTGGTTTGCAGTTTGCCCTCGATATAAACCTGCTTGCCCTTGGCCAGGTATTTGCCGCAGATTTCGGCAAGTTGCCGCCAGACGACGATGTTGTGCCACTCCGTCTTTTCCTGTCGATTGCCGTCCCGGTCTTTGTAGCTTTCCGTGGTAGCCAGGGAGAAATTGCAAACGGCGGTGCCGCTGGCAGTATAGCGCAAATCGGGGTCTTTACCGAGGTTTCCGACCAGAATTACTTTGTTAACCGACATAGCGGTGAGCCTCCTTCATAGATTAAGTTGGCAAGAGTCTAGCGAAATTGACCGAGCCTGTAAAGGCCTTTGCCGAAAAAGGTTTGACTCCCCCGCGCCCCTCTCTTAAACTGGCGCCATTAATAGATTTATGAAAGGATTTCCGGATGTTTCGCACCCTGTTTTTTCTACTTACGTTTGTTCCCTGGACCCTGTTTGTCATTTTTACAGGGGTTCCCCTGTCTTTGTTTGGTGCCGACTACTTACATGCGTACGCCCGTATTTGGGGGCGCGTCAGTTTGTGGCTGGCCGGCGTAAAATTGACCGTCACCGGCCGGGAGCATCTTCCTCAGCACGGCCCGGTGGTCTATATGGCCAACCATGTGAGCAACTTTGATATTCTGGCGCTATTTGCGGGGGTGCCCGATCAGTTCCGTTGGATGGCAAAAATCGAACTGTTTCGCATCCCGCTGTTCGGTCTGGCCATGCGCCGTGCCGGTTCTATCCCTGTCGACCGGTCCAATCGGAGAAACAGCGTTCTCAGCATGAGAGAGGCGGTGCGGCGCATCGCTGCAGGCACCTCGGTGGTGATCTTCCCCGAAGGGACCCGCTCTCCCGACGGAACCCCGCAGGCCTTCAAGACCGGCAGTTTCACTTTGGCCCTGCAGGCTCAGGTGCCGGTGGTGCCTTTGGCCATTATCGGCAGCGGCGATGTGATGCCCAAACACAGTCGCTGGATACGTGGTGGTCATATTCGTCTGGCGATCATGCCACCGGTTGCCACAAGCGGGCGTGAAGTGGCCGAGCGGACGACCTTGATGGAAGAAGTGCGGCAGCCCATCCTCGATGCTCTAAAGGAGGCTGGCCAGGCATGACCGGGGCCGCTGCCGATACTCTGAGGCTGCTGCCTTTGGGGGGGCTGGGAGAAATCGGCCTCAACATGATGGCGCTGGAGTATCAAGGCGAATTGCTGCTTATCGATTGCGGGTTGATGTTTCCCGAGGCGTACATGCTCGGCATCGACCTGGTGATTCCCGATGTCACGGTGCTGGACGAACGCATCGATGACATTCGCGGACTGGTGTTGACCCATGGTCACGAAGATCACATCGGTGCGGTGCCCTTTTTGCTTGAGCGGCTGGGTAATCCCCCCATCTTCGGCACGGCCCTGACCCTCGGACTGTTATCCAACAAGCTGGAAGAACACGACTTGAAGGGCGATGCTGAGCTGCATCAGGTGCGACCGCGGCAGCAGGTCACCCTGGGCGTTTTCGAGGTCGAGTTCTTCCGCGCGGCTCATTCCATCGTTGATGGAGTGGGGCTGGCAATTCGCACCGAGGCCGGGCTGGTCGTGCACACCGGCGATTTCAAAATCGATCAGACACCGGTGGACAATCAACCGACGGATCTGGCCCGACTTGCCGCCTATGGCGACGAAGGTGTTCTGCTGTTGTTATCAGACTCGACCAATGTCGAGCGAAAAGGCTATACCCTGTCGGAGCGGGAGGTCGGAGAGGCCCTTGCCGAGATTTTACCCGGCTGTGAAGGCCTGGTATTGGTGGCGACTTTTTCCTCCAATATCCACCGTATCCAGCAAGTGATCGATGCGGCTGTCGCCTGCGGCCGTAAGGTGCTGGTCAACGGCCGCAGTATGGTGGCCAACACGACCGTCGCCCGCCAGCTTGGCTATCTGCAGATTCCTCCGGAGTCCATGGTTGAACTCGGAGCATTGCGCGATCTGCCTCGTAACGAAGTGGTGGTGATTACCACCGGCAGCCAGGGCGAGCCGTTGAGCGTCCTGTCCCGTATGGCCATGGATGACTACCGAAAGTTGCCGCTGGAACCGGGCGATACGGTCATACTATCCTCCAAGTTTATCCCCGGCAATGAGAAAGCCATCAGCCGCTTGATCAATCTGCTCTATCGCCGCGGTGCCGAGGTTTTTTATGAAAAGACCAGCGAGGTGCATGTTTCCGGTCATGCCAGTCAGGAAGAACTGAAGCTGGTGTTGTCATTGACCCGACCCCACTGTTTCGTGCCGATTCATGGTGAATATCGCCATTTGGTGAAACACGCCCAGTTGGCCAAAAGTATGGGGGTGGCCGCAGAACGAGTGCAGGTACTGGAGAACGGCCAGCCTCTGCTGGTTTCCATTAACGGTTTGCGGCTGGAAGACCGGGTTGCAACGGGGCGGGTCTTTATCGACGGCAAGGGGGTCGGTGACGTGGGCATGATGGAATTGCGGGATCGCCGTCATCTGGCCAACCACGGGCTGGTTATGGTGCTGCTCGGAATTAACCAGAACGATGGGACGATTTCCTATGGCCCCGAACTTATTACCCGCGGTTTCGTCGTCGAAGAGGAGCACCAGGAGTTTCTCGGGGAAGCCCGGCAGCAGCTTTGCCAACTGCTTGAAGAACACAGCCTGGAGGTCCTGTCGGATTGGGAAGAAATGCAGGCCGAAGTTCGCAAGGCCCTGCGCCGGTTTTTCAATCGTCACGTGGATCGGCGGCCGTTGATTCTGCCGGTAATATTCGAACAGTGATGGCGTCGCAAAAAATCCGTCCTGCGGCGTTACGGGGCTTTTTCAAGACCTCGACATACTGATGTATGCC
>NPIE01005705.1_pt1 | contig 56836 bp, 42 predicted proteins | sample 8637661 | NCBI WGS metagenome assembly NPIE01 (sample SAMN07420842, study PRJNA396082) | bioreactor metagenome | isolation source: sample BA12 brine-fed electro-methanogenic bioreactor BA | place: Japan: Kochi | collected 2016-12-09 | reverse complement strand
GATCTCAGACAACCCGCACGACTGCGCGCCCGTGTGGGCGTCGTCGATGACGCTGGTGATATTCGAGACCATGTCGTACGTGTAGCGGATGTCCTGGAGGTTGGGATCGCCCAGCGTGACCATGCGTTTCAGACGCCGGGTCCGTTCGTAATACTCGTACTCCGTAGCCCGTCCATTGCCATAGTCGATCCACGTCTCCTGCCCGACCTCGTTGAACCCCGACGCCTGGTAGAAGATCTCGTTAGCGCCGGTGCCCCAGAGGCTTTTCACCTTGACCAGGTGGCTGACCTCGTCGTAGCTGTAGGCGATAACCGCGCGGGTATCCGGATACGTGATCTGCGTGACCCGGTCGGCTGTGTCATAGGTGGTGTGAGTGGTGTACTCCTCATCAGTCTCCGAGAGATAACGCGTCGTCTTGATTGCGCGCCCGCGTGAATCGTACCCCGTCTTGGTCCAGCCCTGTCCGTCCGTGACCTTGTAGAGTTGGCCCTTGTGGACGACGTATTCCGGATCGTCGCTCTGATCGTATGTGTAGGCGACGACCTCGACGACCGTATCCGACGAATTCCTGACGGTCTTCTGGCTCACCCGCCCGAGACCGTCCACATAGGCGAATTGGACCTTGTTGCCTCGGGCATCCGTTTGCTCGGTCATGCGCCCGGCGTCGTCATACGCATACGTCCAGGTCCCCATGTCGCGATCGATCGAGCGGATCTTACGCCCCAGGCTGTCGTACTCCGCTTCGAACACATTGTTGGCGTCGTCGATGGTCCTGACCAGTCGGCCCAAACGGTCATACTCGAAGTCCGTTATGACGTTGGGATCGCCCGTGATCTCCTCGACGATCCGGACAACGCGCCCCGCCGCATCGCAGTACTGCCTCGTGACCTTCCCTTCGGCATCCGTACGGATCTGAGCCCAAGGGTCTGCACCTTCACAGTACACGGTCGTGGATGGCCCGGTAGGAGAATTGGGCTCACCTCCCGCGGGCCTGACCCTGCAGACCCGCCCCAATCCGTCGTACTCGGTCAGCACGCCCGCCTGAGCGTTATCCCAATCCGTCTCCTGAAGCAGCCCCTCCCAGCGAAGGGCCACATCGACACCAACATTGCCCTCCTGATGGTACGGATCGGGGGCAGCCGGGGCCTCAGGATCGTCCCGATACAACACATCGGCGGGAATGGTGATCTTGGAATTGCTGGTGTCCGGGCCCTTATAGCTGACTGCCATGTTCTGACCGGACACCCCACGGAAGTAGGCGACCATGACGGCGTGTCTTCCCGCCTTGAGATCGATCGTTCCAGATCTCTCTGCTGCTGACAATCGTACCCCGTCATTATCTACAACGAGGGTATCGCCGAGATAAAGCTGACTGCCGTCGTCCGAATTCGTGTAGAACGTATACTGTCCACCGGTGCCAATGTCGATATATCCCTTGAACTGCATGCCGAAGGTGTTGCTGGCTCCCGCTACACTTGTATCGAATGTGCTTACAGTTCCTGCGTCATAGGGATAGAGCGTGCTGAAGTCTGGCAGCTGTCGCCATAGCTCCCCGGCAAGAAATGCGAGAAGCACGTTCTCTCTTGTGTGGTAATCATCGTAGCAAGCATACTCAAGGCCGGTTAGGACGGAACTCGGATTCTCGGGGTCGCGCCATTCCGACTGTGTCTGGTTCTCGGTGGTAAACTGGCACAAGGTGCTGGTGTCAAGGACTTCGCCGTTGGCACCGAGCTTCTTGACCTGCCAGTAGTAGGTCGTGTCATGAGCCAGTCCTGCAGGTGCATATTCTGTGCTGTTGCCGACAAACACCCGGTGATTCTGTGTCAACGGTGTGCTGGTGTCGAGGTAGACTTCGTAGTAGTACGGCGGGCTGTAGTCATTGCCGTCGGCGAAGAAGGGCAGCGTCTGGAAGCTGACGTTGCCACACTCGTCATAGATCGTCGAGACGACACGATGGTCTTTCGGTGCACCAGCTTCGGCTTTAGTGCGCGTCTGGACGATGCGGCCCAGCCCATCGCTGTAGATATAGGCCTCATATCCTTCGTGGACTTGATGGACGTAGTTGCGGACAACCCCGTTGGCGTCGATGCCACCGAGGTTGTATTCGATGTGGGTCAACCACAGATTGGCTGGCCCATTGGGCTCGATCGAGACGAAGGCGTCCGTAAGTCGGAAGAACTCGTCGCGAACGCTCTCACTGACCATGCCCGCCGGGTCCAGGGTCCTGACGGGCAGGCCCGATCGGATGTCGAAATCCGTGCTGGTGATGAAGCCCTCGGTGTCCTTCTGGACCGGGTACATGCGATAGCCGATGTCGTAGGTCGTGTCGGTCTGCACGCCGGCCTTGTCGATGGACTGATCGCGGTTACCGTAGGTGTCGTAACTGAACTCGCTGGTAGTCGTGTAGCGGTTCTCCGGCCCGTCCTTATCCTTGTCCAGCCAGGTCTTTTCCGTAAGCACGCGACCCTTGGCATCGTACGTGAAGACAATCTCTTTGAGCTTGTTGTTGCCGGCGTAATCGGATGTTGTCTTCGTGCTGGCGATCTTGTTCTTGATATCCGGGTTGGCGAACGTCGCATACGCCGTGTGGATGTAGAGATCATCATCCGTTGTCAAATTCGTCCTGTACGTGTGCCCCGCGATGTTGGCCGCGATGGCGTTGGGATCGCTTCCGAGATCCACCTCGCCCACATCGATGGACCTGAGGATATTGCCTGTCTGGCCCGCGATGTCGTACTCCGAACACCGCACCTTGGCACGATAATCGGCTGGATAGTTGGGACAAGCCGGTTCGTAACCGACCCCCGCATATTCAAGCTTCGTCGTCTGCGACACATAAGCGAAGGTCCAGCCCGTGTCGGGTTCAATCTCCGCTTCTTCCACCTTGTTTATCGTAACCGTATAGAGCTTGTGATCACTGCCATACACTTCGACGCGATAGGGCATTCCCTTCTTGCCTACGGAATTTGCGTCGGCATGCTCGCCCGCATTCGGGTCGTCGTAGCCGCCCCCCTGGTGGAAGTAGGTGATGGACGTGGCGCCCGCCGGATCGGTGACGGTCACTTTGCCGAACCCACGGAACTCTCGCTCGGTTCCATCGTACATGCCCCGTGCATACTGATAGCGTGTGGTACTCTGATGCCCCAATCCATCATCCACCGTCACGGACGAGGCGGTCTGCACGGGGAACCCCAGACGGGAGATTCCCGCATGGTCCGTATTGTCGTATTGCGTGGACGGGGTATACGCCACTTCCACCGAACCACCAAGACCACCGTGCACCTTGCACAGCAGATCCGGGAAGGGCCCCTCATTCAACTGTACCTTGAAGATATCGAAAGTCGCGGGATCACCGCCCTGAGCTGCGGAGGTTTCGCGCATCACGCGGTCGACCAAGCCGTCTCCGTTGATGTCGCACATGGTGACGTACTCGATCGAGTAGTCTATGTGACCGCCATCCGGATCGGTCACAGTGAACCTTGGACTCGACCAGTATGCTTCATCACCCTCGCCCTGACTGGAAACACCCAGCCACTGAATGTCGTTTCCATCGACCTGATGGCTGAAACCGGTTCCCGTGTTGAGTTCGACCATCAGCACCGTAAATGGCGAGGAGGCTCTCTGCATCACCCTGTCAGGCAAACCGTCTCCGTTGATATCGAAGAGGTTCACATAGGTGCGGGCATAGGCGTCGTCCCCATGTTCATTGTGGCTATGAGTTGCCTGGGGACAATTCCAACGCCAATCGATGTTTCCGAGACTGTTCAGTGGACCCCAGTCGCGCGTGGTGAAGTCGGTGCCACCACCTTGCCGGGCTTGGCTTCGCTCGAACCCATACCCGGTATTGAACTGCACGCGAAAGACATCATACTTCGTCGGATCCCCACCTTGCCCTTGCGATCTTTCACTCATCACCCGATCGGGGAGTCCATCCCCATTGATGTCGAGCATGGCGACAAACGTTGCTCCGAGACTTTCCGCCGCAAGGGCATTCCAGGCACTGGCGTTTGCGGAAACGCCTGTCGCTCCCTGAGCGTCCACCGGACCCCATTGGAGCGTCAAGTAATCTGCGCCGCCAGCACTGGCTGTGGTGGTCCTCTCGAAGCCTGACCCGGTATTGAGCTGAACGCGGAAGAGGTTCTGATTCTGACTTGGGTAGAAGCCGTAGGTTTCCCACGACTGGCCGTCGACTCCTTGCATGACTCTATCGGGGAGACCATCGCCGTTGAAGTCGAGCATCATCAGGCGGGTGATTCCATAGTCGGGAGGTTGCCATGTACACTGCGGACTGCTCCAGAAGTAGCCCTCATAGCTGTATTCATACCAAGGATACTCTCCACCGTGTTCTACGTGGTAGTGATCGACAAACCCTTGAAGGTCGAGAGGACCCCACGTGTGAGTCACGAAATCTGATCCGCCACCAACGGCTTGGTCCGTTCTGGCGAAACCAATCCCTGTCCCGAACTGGACATAGAAGTAGTTCTGGCTGTCGGTGGGCGCATAGGAGGCATCAAGGGGAGTATTACGGTGTATCACGCGATCCAGAAAACCATCGCTGTTCAGATCGATCAAGTCACAGATGCTGAGTTTAGCATCTCCCCAGTTACCCATGCTATCGGCCCATTGCCCCTCTATATGCGAACCACTGCTGTTCCACCAGGCCGATGTGCCCATGTTCCGCCCATCGATTGGCCCCCAATCGAGCAACTCGCCGGAGAACCCTTCCCCCGTGTTCAACTGGGCTTTGAAGACGTTGCCGGGTGGATTCGCCGTAGGATTGAACGGATTGGCACCTGGGACTGTGTTCGTCATAACACGATCGGGCAGGCCATCATTATTGAGATCAGTCAGGTTTGTCAGTGTGTAATCCGATACATAGTATGTGCGATAGCCGCCCGATGTCGCGAGATCCTCAAGATAGCCATCTATCATTGCCACGTATGTTGGGCAGTCTGCGTTCAGCGGGCCCCAGTCTCGGAGGATGGGGCTGCCGTTGGCGTCACGCTCGAACTCGAAGGGTTTCACCTGGTACTCGAAGGCGACCGGGGGCAGGGAGTTGGCGTCGCTCGTTCCGTAGACGGTCACGGAACTCAGGAGAGATCGAAGCGTCGAAGGCGACCTCGCATAGTCGAGGTGGTAGCGACGGACGCGTGCCCAGTCGCTCTGGTCGTAGTCGTAGACCCGGACCGCGATATCGTTGAGCCGGCGATTGTTCTCGACGCGGTACCCCGTGGCATAGGAGATGGACTTGTCGGGCCGGTCGTCGTTGGGATCGTTCGGGTCGTTGAGAACGAATCGCACGGAACTCGTCGTGGGCAGCCCCTCCGTATGCCCGTTGTATCGCACTTCACTCAGGTAGACCTGGTATGCATCCTGGCCATAGTAAACATAACTCAGATTGCCGTTGATGTCCTGGATCTTCGCCAGAGCCCACAGGAACGTATTGTCGCTGTCGGTCACCGAGTCGAACTGCGGGTGGACCATCGCGGCGCCTGCAATCTCGCCCTGGTATTCGCCGGCGATACTGCCAAAGTAGAACGTGTTGCCGCTCTTATCCGTGGCAATCCATCGGTTGTTCGTCCGGTCGAATTCATACTTCAGAAATGCCTGGTCCGTCTCGGCGCGATACTCGCCGGTCACCTCGTCCACTTCGACAAGCCGGGAGTTCACCGCTCCAAAGGCAACCACGAATCCTCTGTCGTCCTCGTAGTGGTTGGCAAATTGCCCGTTTGGATCCCGCGCAACGGGCACGCCTCTGCGAGTATCCCGTTGAATGGCGCCCATCCCCAGCGACCAGCCGACACCGCACCACCCGTTACCGCCCCCGCCATATCGCAGCGAAAGTGACGGCTCGCTTCCCTGGCGCCCCGGCGGCAAAGAGATCGGCATGGTGTACCCGACCGATCCCGTAAAGGGGTCTATCTGGAGGTTCAAATCACTTCCCAATTCACCCGAGACCGGCTCGGCACTGCCTTCAGGAACATCACCCGGTACGGCCCACGTGGTCGCCTGCATCACCACCGACCAGGCCGTTTCTTCACTTTGACCGTCGCGCGCCTTGACCCGGTACCAGTGAGTTGATTCTGGAGCAAGATTCGTGTCTGTCCAGCGTCGGCTGCTGATCCAGCCACTACTGTGCTCGGAGCTGTTGACGTCTTCGAAATAGTATTGAACGGGTTCGGAAATGCCCTGGGCACGAGCAACCATGGTGATAGAGTTGCCGTCAATTGCATAGGGGACCGTCGCCCATTGCGCCGCAGGCGGGTCGTGTGGGGTCTCTGCGGGCCCCATCTCCGTCGAGCCATTCGCCGGTAGTTTGGCCTGAGAATCTGCAAGGATTACACGATCAATCAACAACCCATCCTCGGAACGGCGAATCTGAATCGTGTGCTGGCCCGCAGTAATGGTCCCGAACTGGAGCATGCTGTTGCATCGTAGCCACGTCCACTGAGCAGCAGTACCGGTAATCGAGGCGAAAGGCGACTGTGTGTCGTCGAATCCTGCCAAGGCGGAATCACTGGAGAAGCTGGGAGCGATGCGGCGAATCGCCATGTAGTAGTTGCCTGGCGTCTGGATGTCCACTTCCCAGGCAAGTTCGGCCCCATTGTTCCAGGAGTTCATTGTGGCATTGTCGGGCGTATAGACGTATCCGGTCCCGGCATAGCCAACCATAGTCGTGTCCAACTGCCAGGTCATCGTGTCCCCTCGCTGTGTGATGGTGGCGTTTTCCGCCTCCATCACGCAGATCCCGCCACTTTCCCGATAGACTCCGGACCCGCTGGGTCCGCCGGATGAGGGGGTGGCGTATTCCACAGATGACCAACTGCCTTCGTTCTGGGCCGGGCTCTTGTCTCGGGCCTTGACGCGGTAAGTATATGCCAGTCCAGTTGTCAGCCCGGAATCAACATAGGCGGAACTATCTTGCCAGCCGCTGCTGTTAGCACCTGGATTGCCGGAGGTCTCTTCGAAGTAATACTCCACGCCACTGGCATCGCTGGCACTCGTGGCTGTCATGGACACGGAATTGCCGTCGACCGCGTAGGGCAAAGTCTGCCACGTCAGGGGAGAAGGAGAAGGCGGGTCGCTATCCGCAGCAGGCGTGGCAGACGCAGCAGATGACCAGGTAGTCTCGTTCTGGGCAGGGCTCTTGTCTCGGGCCTTGACGCGGTAAGTATATGCCAGTCCAGTTGTCAGTCCGGAATCGACATAGGTCATGCTGTCCTGCCAGCCACTGTTTGTACCCCCAGGATTGCCGGAGGTCTCTTCGAAGTAGTATTCCACTCCGCTTACATCACTGGCGGTCGTGGCGGTCATAGACACGGAGCTGCTATCGACCGCATGGGGCTGAATCTGCCATGCCATGGGTGTGGGAGATGGCGGGTCGTTATCATTGACGTCTCGCGGACTTTCAGCGGGGCCAACGCTGGTCGAGCCATTGGTTGGTAGTTTAGCGGTGGAATCGGCAATGACTACGCGATCGATCTGGAAACCATCCTCCTTCCTGCGAATCTGAATGGTGTGCATGCCGGCATTCAGATTGCCGAAAGAGTATATGGTATCCTGTACCCAGGTCCACTGGGCAGCGGTCCCAGAGATCCACGCAGTCCTTTCCACATCATCGACACCCTTGCAGATCGAATCGCTGAAAGCATCTGGCGCCACGCGCCGAACGGCCAGGTAGTAAGTGCCCGGCGTCTGAATCTGCACTGTCCACGACAGTTCGGAGCCACTGCTCCACAAAGTCGCAGTGCCATTATTCTCGGTATATACATATCCGGTACCGGTATAGCCGGCTGTCGTAGTGCCCACCTGCCAGTTGAGCGAATCGGAACGCTGAGAGATGTCAGCGTTCTCCGCCTCCATCACACAGATGCCCCCGCTTTCCTGGTAGGCCCCGGAGCCACCGCCACCACCGCCTGAGGGTGTAGCGGACAGGGTAGAAGACCAAGTCGTCTCGTTCTGTGCCGCGCTCTTATCTCTCGCCTTCACACGGTAACTATAGGCCAATCCGGCAGTTAACCCCGAGTCGACATAGGTGGGACTATCCTGCCATCCACTATGATCGGCACCTGGATTGCCCGAGGTCTCTTCAAAGGAGTATTCGACATCGCTGGCATCCGTGGCAGTCGTCGCCGTCATCGAAACCGAACTGCTGTCGACCGCGTAAGGCTGAGTTTGCCATGTCAAAGGGCTCGGGGTCGGCGCTTGGTTGTCGGCCGGCGTTTGTGCCAGGACTTGACTGGAGTTGACCGACTCGTTTTCTGAGGTGTCTATGGCTGTCACGACATAGTAGTAGGAGCTTGATTCTGCCACGCTGGAATCGATGTAGTGGCTCGAACCAACACTTGGTGCGATGGTCGTGTAAGGTCCTCCTGAAGTCTCCGAGCGTTTGACTGCGTAGTGGTCCAGGTCCTCTTCCGTGTTGTCGCTCCAGTCGAGTTCCACCTGGGAGTAGCTGGCGGACGACACAGTGAGATTGGTTGGCGCAGCGGGTGGGTCGGTATCTGGAGTGCCCTGTGAACTTTCTGCTGGACCAATATCCGTCGACATGTTCATCGGCAGATTCAAGGTGGAAGTGGCAATCATCACGCGATCAATCAAGAAACCATCCTCGTTGCGACGAATTTGAATCGTGTGCTCGCCAGCACTCAGATTTCCGATAGATGTCAAGCACCGCGACCATTTCCATTCCGTGGCAGTCATCGAGAACGAAGTTGCAGATCCCAACGTTCCGTCGGCACCTGTCCCCGCCGAATCACTGTATAGGCTTGGCGCTATCCGCCGGACAGCGATGTAATAGTTCCCCGGTGTTGAGATATTCACTTGCCAAGCCAGTTCGGCCGCATTGTTCCAGGTTTCAGTCGTGCCGCTGTCGGCGGTGTAGACGTATCCCGTCCCTGCATAACCTGTTGCTGAGGTTCCAATCTGCCAATTGATACTATCGGAACGCTGACTGATCTCCGCGTTCTCCGCCTCCATGACGCAGGTCCCACCGCTCTCCAAGTAGGTACCGGCCTTCACCTGCACCGATGGACCGACCGCCATAAGAACGGAACACAATATGACCACTAGAATCTTGGCGCGTGACGCAGTGGAACGGGCGTGCATGGTTCTCATCCCTCCTCCAACCGGTCACCACACCCCAAGCAGGCGGATGACAGGTGAGTGTTGTCTCTTGATTCTTCTCCTGATATGCGCGCGAAGCGGTCTCCTTGTCCCTGCGATCGGGCCTCTCCGTGTTCATGGAGGCATCAATATGAGCGACGACCGCCCTCTGCCTCCAGCTGTCGCGCCGCGGGTGCATTAGGGTTGGCGCAGTGGCATATTCCTCATCCCACAGGCAGGGGCGTCTCAGATTGTCTCGCTTCTTCGTACCATGCAGGCAACGGACAGACTCTTTATCTCAGCCATGTGCCATGTCGCCTTGTTGCTTCCTCCGAACCAGCAGCATGAAGACATATACTGCTGTGGACTTCCACAGATAGGCAGATCGAACCCTACGTGGAGGGGACATGAGACTTCGTATATTCCTCGCGACGCCACGAGAATATCCTGGGACTGAACCGGTACAACCAGACCCCCTCCACTGAGGCGCACTTCAGGCCGAGGACACGGTAATTACGATTCACCGCTGCACCGGGAGAACGGAACGCTTCGATGGGACCGCGTCGGTCAGCAGGTCCTTGACCACCGTGGCCTTCTCGCTGGAGCTTCTCCGCAAGCCCGGGCACATGCTTGTGCCCTTCGGTATCGACGCCCGGAGCGACAAGCACATGAATCTGGCCCTGGGACGCCCTCCCCGGCCCTTCGCAGAATCCAGCGCAATCCATTAAAGGCAAGGCTCGCAAGGAGGAAGATGGGCGGAACGTAACCGCTTGTGAAAACAAGGATTTGCAGAGAATCTCCGCAACGCGCCCGGCAGGACTCGAACCTGCGACCTACGGATTAGAAATTCTCCGGTGTGCCTTGTAAGTATTTGTTTCACAACGACTAATGACTGGTACATAAAGACTTATGATGCTGGCCGAAGCGCAGCCGAAGCCGCATAGTAGCCGGAACGAACCTACTTGTGGCGCACTCTGTTGCGCGCTTCCGGCTTGGGTTGGTCCATTTCGGATGGGGATCATGGCCGCTGCGATAGCAGCGTGACATGGAACCCTTGGTTGGCAAAGTGTATGATGTTGCGCGGTCATTTTTCCTGTGATTCAAAATGACTTTTTGCGTTATCTAGTCCATTGACTGTTAAGAAACAGAGCATCTTGAATTCCTTGGTTACACCCAAAAAGGTACCGGTGAACCCCCCCTCAAGTCCCGTGAACATCACATGCTTTTTAAACTTTTGCCCTTCTATGTATGACTCTTCTGAGAAACGATCTATTACAAATCTTGCTTCATGAACGGGGAATGGAATTTTTGATTCCCACTTGTCACGCTCATCCCATTCTAGCTCGGAGGGAATATTAACACCTACTACAATCATTCCTTCACTTGCTTGGGTTATTTTCCACGATACGCCTTTGTGAGGCATGGTTGAAAAAACCTCATTTTCTAATGAAGAGACAGGGGCTCCTTTTTCATACACATCATAGAAAAAATCGTAAATATTTCGGCCTTCCCATTTTGCAGATGGGAAATTAGCCAAATCAGGTTTCGTTTCTGGTTTCACAGTTTTGGGTTGTGTGGTTCTACAACCGGAGAGTGATGCTATGACAACCGCTGAAATGAGTGTCTCTTTCATCATGTGATTTCCTTTTTCATCTCTCTTCTGGCAACGCACTGAATCTGGGGCCGAGGTACGAGGGTCCGGTTACGGACAGCATATCGCCCGCAGCGATTCATGGTCTTGCAGGCTAGCTCTCGTATCCTTGGGGATGAGGCCGCAGTGTGGCCGTGACGTCAACGGTTATCCAAAATATCTGCCTCAACGGCGTCGTTCGCCTTAAGCCACAATCGTTTGGCTTCCCGACGAGCTGCATGTGCGGCTTCTATGTCCTCTCTGATTGCATGTTGGACTTTAGGTGGCGGAACGGGAACGATGAAATCCTCTATTGCCTCTCGACGCAACTCGATCTGGCCCGAAGAGCCTGTCCAAGCTCGCTCTGTCTGTAAGTAACCAAGACGCGAGTTTAGAAACACCGCCAAGAATACGGGGTCCAATTGCTGCGACGGCCGGAGGATTGTGATATGACTATCAACGATTGCCTCCATATCCTCTAACCATGCCTGACAGCGTCCGATGGTGATATACCCGGTGGAGTTGAGTAGGACATCATATTTCTGGATTCGTCCTCTATTTCGCTTCGCCGCAACGTACTCAGGCGTTGTGTATGAACACGATTCAAGATCGATTGTGTCGGCATGGATCTGTTGACTGTTTATGACGAAGATGTTCCCATTGGCGTCATATGTTGGCTGAACTCCTCGCCGCGCCGTCTCCTTTAGAACGTCGCCAAGTCGTTTGGTTCGCCCCGCCCTCTTGAGCTTTTCGAAGAAGCGATCATATTTTGGGTCAAAGCGATCAGCGTCAAAACGACTGTCATTCACAAGGCGTGAAAAATCAACTGTGAAGGTGCGCGTGGCACCACCAACAAATGTTGGATCACGAACAACGTCGCACGTCGTCAGTGTGTTTTCGCTGTCTTTATTATTCATGGAAAGATAGTCCCTCTCTCTCTGCGAAATCTTGGAATTGGTTGGCTATGTGGTCCAGATCGTGTCGTACGATTGGATGCGAATATGTGTCCAGCTTGTATGCTCCATCGGGCTCATGTTCAAAAAGATAAGTCCCGTTGCTGGTCTTGCCGCCGTTTCTGCTTATGGCCATAAACACGGGGTAATTGTCCGCCCTTGGATTGTACGGGCCCATAGTGCGGTCTTCGTTCCATTTCTGGAGGAAGAGGACGCTTGTCTTTGTATTCGTGTGGGGCTTGAAAGTATTCATATGGAGACTCACTACAGCCAAAATCCTCGCCTGGCGAGCCACGAAGTTTCGCAATTCCACATCAGTGACATTGTTCAGACGCCCTTCCGGAAGAACAATGGCCATGCGTCCTCCCGGTTTCAAGAAGTCCAGATTGCGCTGGAGGAACAGTAGATCACGTCCCACTTTAGGTGGCCATTTCCCCGAAGGTTTCATTGCGATCTCATACTGTCGGATAATCCGTGAGTCCTTGATATTGCCCGCAAATGGAGGATTGGTTAGCACTATATCAAAATCAAAGTAACGATAGTGTTCACGGTTCCACCGGGTCATCTCGGCATCGTTAGGGAAACGCATGAGGCGGTCTCTAAGCCCCACCTTGACATCGTCAGACCAAGTCCGAGGATCAAGTGTATTCGCTCGATAGACATTGGTCTTACCATCTCCCGCAATCAGGTTTACGGCCTTAGCGATCTTTATTGAACGTGGATCGAAATCGACGGCATATACTTTCTCGCGGGCGTAATCGGCTTGCCACTGTTTGGGTCCACTGGCAGCAAACTCATTGCCCCACACATGGAATATCGCATGCACGGTGAAGCCGCAAGATCCTGCGGCGGTGTCAATAACTGTCTCATCAACACTTGGGTTTAACATCTTGACGCACATGTCAATAGCATGGCGCGGCGTGAAGTACTGACCTTTCTTGCCTTTTCCCACTTCAACCGACAAGTACTCGAATGCCTCATCAATGACTTGCAGGTTTGAATTGAATAGCTTGACGTTCTCAAGAGCGGAGCCACAAGTCACTAGGTGTTCGGGCGTCAAGTCAATGTTCTCGCCATCGAGGAAGACACCAGGCCATTTCTGCCTAGCGGCATCAAACAGCATAGTGATCTTCTTCTTGAACTCCCCGGGGGTTGCCCCACCAACTCGAAACTGTAGATAGCGTTTCTTCTTGCCCCCTTGAGCAGCATAGGCTTCGTCATAGAGTTTTGCGTAGATCAGTTTGAAGACTTCTTCGAAGGCGTCCACCCCAGCGTTAGCAAGGACAAGGTTCTCCATGTCCAGTATGATCTTCTTCAAAGTCGTTTGCTCTCTGACCAAGATATTGTGCTCGGCCAAGTCGTTCAGGGTCCATCGTTCGGCAAGAAGCTCTGAAAGAGTCTGCGATGCTTTTGGTATCTCCGTAAGTTTTCTAAAGTAGTTTGGGTCTTGGCGGTGCAGGCAAATTGTCTCTCCACCATTGGTCCAGACCCCTATGGGAGCGCCTTCTGCATGGCAATAACTCTTGAGCTGCTCTCGTCCATCAGATCGCTTCGGCTTCTTGCACTCGACAATAATGTAGGCCGTGTTGGGGTCATCCTTGTCACATACTACAATATCGGCGGCCTTCTCATGGACGGCGGAGCCAAATTGTACGGGCTTCTCAATGGCAATACGTTCAGCAGGATAGCCATAGTCCTCCATGAGCATTTTTACATAGAGCTGCCGGACGATCTCCTCGGGTTTGGCAGGTCGTTCTTTCCCTGTCACGAAACACCTCAGATAAGGCTTGCCTCGCTTCATGTAGAGTTCAAGCTGATCAGCAGCCCCTGCCTTGAATACCGTCAATGCGTGAGCACTGCCGCGCAGGATTTCGTCAACAGTCGGAGGGTTGTTCTTGCCAATGGTTCTTTGCGTCACTTCATTGCTCCATAGGACTTCACACAAGCCAATAGTTTCACTGCTGGAGGCAGCCCGACTCAATGTCCCGCATGTTCACAATCTTCCTTTCCAAAGCAGGGAAGGACTCAAGCCCACCATCATACGTTCTGGCCCACACCTGTCAACCCATGAAGAAGGCCCTGGTGGATACCCAACTTCCCCTAAGAACGGGGGCAAATCCAAGCCCAAATCCCATCTATTAGGAAATCAATGGAATCAAAAACCATTCCCAAACCCCTATTCTCGCCCCAGAGATACCCTGGAAGTGCTCATGGTTCGGTGGTCCATCCCCTTGTCTTCTGTTGATTTCGTGTTATCCTCTGGGACATGAGACTTCGAAATGTGGAAAGATGGACGGAGGGCAAAGCCCTATTCCCAGCCTATATGAGCGTCTTCCTGGTGACCCATGCAGACATGATGTTTGGAGCCCTGAAGGGTCAAGCATGCTACAAAGAGTATGCCATGATCTTCGAGGTGAAGGACATTGAAGCGTGGTCCGGTTTCTACCGCGAATACATGACAGAAGCCAATATCGACAAAGTCGTTGCGGCCCTGTCCGAGCATGAGATCGCTCAGGCTTTGCCAGCGTTCAAAGAGGAACTCCAGAATATTAGAGCTCTCGAAGATCTTAATCACCCAGCTATCACCAACTGGCTGCGCGAACATCTGCTTGACAACTTTGAACTCATCGAAGATGAATCAGGCTATGATGAGCGCCTTCGCGTGCTGAAACCCTTTTTCGAAATCCCTCTCGTTGCCTTTGGGTTCAAAATCTACTTTCCCTGTGTACTGTGCTTCCACGCTTCCCCGCAGACGCTTGCGGCCCGAGCTATCAACGGAGACATGGAAGCGTTTCGCTGCCTTCTCAGCCTGGACAAGAACCTTCTGAGCGTACCTGCTATGCAACGCGTGTGGGAGCCGTTAAGTCGTGACTCTCAAAGCGCAACCTTCAAGAGCCTTGTGAGGGCAATGGCTAACTCGCCTCATGCAAGGCTTACACCTATGAGGGTGAAGGCCGTTTTCGCTGCGGGAATCGAAGCCATCTTCACCTTGATGGGGCAAGATATCACGAGGCCTGAGATCCGCAACCTATATGACTACTATGCGCGAGACACCGGAGCTGGGCATAGAGACGAAGACCTACCCTATACGGACGATGCTCTTGATGCAGCCATCCGAAGAGAGAAGAAGGAGTGGATCGCGGCAATGAAAGAAATGCCGTAATTCCTCCGTGTTCTCTGTAAACCCTTTCATTTCCGGTAGTTAATACCCGACAAAGAAAGATTTTCCGTGTCGGGTACTTCTGCTTGCTTCCCCGGTAATTTGACACACTGACAGTGCAGCGTTTGCACTGACAGTTTGTGGCTGTGATTACTTGAAAGGGAAACGCGATGACAGCTATCAAAAAGAAGCAACATGCACGGCTCATCAACGCGAGTGAACTCGCGGAAACCCTGGGTATCAGCCTGCGTCACCTCTGGCGCATGAAGGCGGCCAAAGAACTGCCCAAGCCCGTTCAGCTCAGGAATTCGGTTCGCTGGCTCCTCAGTGACATCGAAGCGTGGCTCGAAATGGGATGCCCATCACAGAAACGATTTGAAGGCCGAAAGGCTACGCGGGCCAAAGCATCGAGGACAAGATGAGTCGAAAAGCCATGAAATCAAGAAGCATCGAATCAAGCTATGACTACCGGGATGAATCGGGCGAATTGCTCTTCCAGGTTGTTCGTCTCACGCCCAAGGGCTTCCGGCAACGTCGTCCTGATGGCAAGGGCGGCTGGATTCAGAATCTGAACGGAACTCGTAGAGTACTCTATCGATTGCCCGAGCTACTCAAGGCCTCAATGCAGGACTATGTCTTTGTCGTCGAAGGCGAAAAGGACTGTGACCGGCTATGGGCCGAAGGTATTGCAGCGACGACCTCTCCGATGGGAGCGGGAAACTGGCGCGATGATTATGCCATGTCCCTAAAGGGGCGCTTGGTCGCCATTATTCCCGACAACGATGCACCGGGCAGGAAATACGCTGAGAAGGTAGCGACGTCTTTACATGGCGTCGCAGGGGATACGCGAATTGTACAGCTTCCCGGCCTTGAGGAACATGGAGACGTATCTGATTGGCTCGACAAGGGTGGGCCTATACCCCAACTCATGAAGTTAGTCGAGCAAAGCCCACTCTATGCTCCAGCGGCTGACTTGAGTTCTGAAGGCCAGGATCATCCTTATCTGGAAACAGATGGAGGTCTATTTCGGATCAGTCGAACCAGGAATGGAGGTACGGAGAAGATCCCCTTGACGAACTTCACCGCGCGGATCATTGCAGACTGTGCCTACGATGACGGCGTTGAACAGAGGACTATGTTCGAAATTGAAGCCCGTATCGAAGGCCGTTCACAGCGTTTCAGCATCTCAGGATCAGAATTCAATGCAATGGCTTGGCCAACAAACTACTTGGGTGCGCGCGCCATCGTCTATCCCGGTACGACTCGAAGAGAACACGCCCGTGTTGCCATCCAAGTACTCAGCGAAGATGTTGTTCGGCAGACTAGGTACGCACATACCGGCTGGCGACAGATGGATGGCCAATGGGCCTATCTGCACGGTGACGGAGCGTTAGGACCGCAAGGTCCGGTCCTTCATTTGAAGACCTCTCTCCCGGATAGTCTGGCTCATTACAGACTACCAAATCCCTCCGAAAGTGAAGATCTGCGCGATGCAGTCCGGGCAAGTCTGGGGATTGTTGATCTGGTGCCTGAGACCATAGGTTGGCCACTGTATTGTCTTCCCTGGTGCGCCATACTGGATGTTGGCAGGTTCACGTGTCATCTAGTCGGAAACACGGGCGCAGGCAAAAGTGAAGTCGCGGCGCTGATCCAGCGACACTTTGGCCCGCAGATGGATGGAACACATTTGCCCGGTTCGTGGTCCAGCACCAGCAACGCACTTCAAGGACTGGCCTTTGCGGCCAAAGACACCCTCTTGACCATTGACGATTTCGCGCCATCGGGAAGCCAAAGCGATGTGCTGGGCCTTCATCGAAAGGCCAGTGATATCATTCGAAGCCAGGCTAACCGGTCTGCCCGCCAGCGAATGCGAGCTGATGCAACTCTGCGACCATCAAAACCTCCGCGCGGCCTCATCCTTAGTACAGGAGAGGATGTCCCCAAGGGGCAGTCCATCCAGGCGCGAATGATTGTGCTGGAGCTTGGCCAGGATGACATGCACTGGGAGAAACTGACAGACTGCCAGAAGCATGCTGCTTCAGGAGTGTACACTCTGGTGACATCAGCGTTCATATGCTGGCTTGCGCAACGATACGATGAAGTGCGCAGGCAAATCCCTGATATGCTTGCGGATCTTCGGGCAAAAGCGGCCAGGGCGACTGTACACAGACGTACACCAACAGCTATCGCTGAGATGGCAATGGGGCTCCACTTCTTCCTGGAATTCGCACATCACGCAGGTGCAATCACGCGTGACGAACGAGAAGGGTTGTGGAAGCGCGCCTGGAACGCTTTGTTGCAGGTGGCCGCCAACCAGTCAGCCCAACAAGTCGCGACCGATCCGGCGCTTCGGTTCTTGGAACTAGTCGCCTCTGCCATAGGAGCCGGTTCTGCTCACGTGGCCGGACCCGGCGGTGGCACACCTGAAAGCCCGGACGCATGGGGATGGCGTGAGAAGAGGACCGGGTTGGATCGTGAATACTTGCCGCAGGGTTTTTGCATAGGCTGGGTAGATGGTGAGTCACTTTATCTCGATCCGACGGCCAGTTATAAAATCGCCCAGTCGATGGCGGGCAATGGTGATGGAATCGTTGTTTCTGAGCGAACGCTTCGAAAGCGATTGAATGAACGAGGTGTGTTGATCGCGGACGAGACGAGGGGGACTTTGACGGTAAGAAGAATGTTGGCAGGCGCGCAGAGGAAGGTTCTGTATCTCTTTCGACATAGAATCATGGGATTTATGCCAGAGGAAACTGCCATTCCCGACATTTTGGCCAGCGATACGGATTCTTATATCGAAAACAGAAACACGGTGTCAGGTTCGTTGTCAGATTCACGGCCGGACACGTTCACCACACTGACATCGGCACCTGACACTTGGGGCTTGTAGGCCAGTAAAACCAACAGGTGATGTCGGGAATGTCAAGTTTGTCAGATTTTGTCAGATTACATGCTACTGAAAGGTTAAGAGATGAACGCTGTACTGAAACAAGAAGCGGAGAAAAGACTAGAACATATGCCGCGAAAGCACCACAAGATCTACCGCAAGGCGATGGAGGGCAAATCGAGAAAAGCCGCTATGCATGCGTTCTGTCTTGAATGCTGCGGACACCAAATTGCGGACGTGTTCGAATGCACCGACAGAGGATGCCCCTTATATCCATATCGGCCAGGTCCCAGCGTACCACTGAGTTGATCTAAGAGGCATTTGGGCCAGCCAGAAACCGCGAACTCCGATTGACTGGTGTTCAGCTATGGAGCTAGCAGCTAGACCCTATATCTAGCGTAAGGTGTTGAAAATGGCCGGGGCACAAGCTCATTCAGACATCGAAAATATAACCGGTTTCCTGACAAGGACTTATATTCTTGATGAGTTTATGGCTGCCACGCAAAAAGCACGCCATTTTTGGAAAGAAAAACTCGGGGGATAATAATGCACATCGAGGAAGCAAAAAACCGAACAGGTGCGTTTCTGGCCATTCTGCCGGATGAAGACGGCGGCTTCAGACCCTGTCCCGACCTCATGACGGAAGCCGAAGTGATACAGTTCCTACGGATACCTGAAATCAGTAACTCCAAAGACCACCGAAACGTCATCGCGAACCTCAAGCGAATGCGCGATCTGCCACGAATTCATCTTTGCGGGAAGACCCTGTATCCACTCGGTCCCGTGAAGGCCTGGATCGAAAGGAATGTCACCTGTGGGCAGTGATGGTCATATCTGCTATAATGGTCCCTGGACCAACCCAAGCCGGTTGCCAGCATCGGAAAGGAGGTAAACATGCAAAAGCTGGTAAGGCTTAGGATGCGGCCCGCGCGCAACGGAAAGTCTTTCCGTTACATGCTGGATTTCATCGATGAATGCGGGAAGAGGCGACAACTTTCCCTGGGACATGCCGATAGGCGCAAGGCTGAGCGCCAACGGCGCGAGAAGGAAATGGAGTTGCAGATGGGTCTTGTTCGCCCGTCGCTGATGAGACTCAGTGAGTTCCGTGAGGACTGTCTCATACGTACTCGGGGACAGATCCGGCCGAGTTCGATTCGGGAATATCGTAATGCCATGCGTGACCTTATGCAGTGCATAGGTGACATCGACATCCGCCAGGTTCAATACCAGCACGGTGAAACGTTTATACGCTGGTGCTTTGATCGAGGTAATGCTCCGGCCACAGTGGCGAAGAAGATTCGGCATCTCAAACGCATGCTTCAGTTGGCGGTTGATCGTGGACAGTTGGAGGACCACCCCTGGCGACGTATACGCCCTCCAAGATCACCACGGCGCAAAGTCCGCGTGTTCTCAGAGAAGGAACAGCAAAGCCTTCTCACCGTCGTCCGAGAGTATGACGCGGAACGCCTCAATTTTGTCAGTTGGGAATTGATAGTTCGAGTGGCCCTCTGCACGGGCATGCGATGGGGCGAACTGATGAACACAACCTGGATGGACATTGACTTCGAAAACCGGACACTGGAGGTAGCGCCCAAGATGAACACAACCCATACATGGGACTGGCACATCAAGGATACGCATCGGCGGACCCTGCCTCTTACTGATGCAGTTCTGGAGATGCTTGCGGCCTATCAGGCGGAGCAACCGGAAGGATACCCCTACGTATTCCTACCGCCCGAACGCTACGACCATATCCAGTCTGTTCGTAAGCAGGGACGATGGACAATCGAACACAGCCGTAGGGTGACGAACAACTTCCATCGTACTTTTCGAGGTCTTCTGACCCGTGCAGGGATCTCCGGGCGTTTTCATGATCTACGTCGGACTCGCCTCAGTCGATGGTTAGCCGACGGCTTGAGCGAATTCGAGGTCATGACCCTTGCAGGGCATTCGAGCTTCTCGACCACGCACACATTCTACCTTGAGGTTCGGCAAGACTTGCTCGACCGCGCGCGAGCTGTAATGGAAACATCAGAAGGCGGGAATCTGTTGCGCGCCTGTGGCGCGCCCCCCTCTTCAAGTGACACTGAAAAAGGCCACCACGCGCAAACACCTGATGGCCCATCACTTATAAACCGCGCCCGGCAGGACTCGAACCTGCGACCTACGGATTAGAANNTCTATCCAACTGAGCTACGGGCGCTGCTCGGGATCAGTGGTAGCACGGTACCGAATCGGGACGGGGTTGTCAACTCGGCAGGGAGCAGAATTCCCGCGCGGGATCAGTCGGTCCGGGCCGCTCCGATCCGGCGGAGAAACTCGGCATAGACCGGGTCGATCAGGGGCTTCTGATTCTGGTCGAGTCCCAGGCGGACGACGACCATGTTCCACTCGGGGATCACGAACATGTCGTTGTTGTTGTATCCGCTGGCGGCAAAGGCGCCGTCGGGCACGCCGGGCCATTTGCGGGTGCCGTCGACGCGTATCCCGTTCGTCCACCAATTGAATCCGTAGATGCCGCGACCATCGGCGGCGCTGTCGGGCCAGAGGCCAAGCGTCGTCGGCACCTGGTTGTGCGTCGCCATCCGCACCCACTCGGCACTGATCACCTGTCGGCCATTCCAGTTGCCGTCGTTGAGGAACAGCAGTCCGAGACGGGCCATCTGCCGGGCCGAGATGAAGATATGGTTGTTGGAATTGCCTGAGCCGCCGTTGACGACGACGCCGTCGATCTCGCCGAAGTCGCCCCACCGCCACTGGTCCGGGTTCATTTCGATCGGTTCGGCGATCCGCCTGCGGAACAGTTTCTCCATCGACTCGCCGGCGATCTGCGTCAGAACGTTTCCGAATTGATTCATCGCGGAATCCCAGTAGGCATATTGCGTCCCCGGCGGAAACAGCGGCGTACTGCACGGATCGAACGGCGTCTGGCTCGGGCCATGCCGGTAGGTGCCGCGAGGCTCGTCGCCCACGGCGCGGTACCCGCTGGTCATGGTCGTGAAATGTCTCAGCGTCACCTCGGGATACGTGGCTGCCATCGAAGGCACGTAATCCTTGGCAAGCGTGTCGAGTGTCGCCTTGCCATCGTCGATCAGCAGACCAAGCACGGTGCTGGTGAATGACTTGGTGCACGACCAGATGCCGTGGACCTTGTCGATCTCGGGACCCTGCCAGATGGCAAAACCGTTGCGAACGATCAGCACCTGATCGACGCCGTCGGGACCGGAGTTGGCGCGCAGGTACTCCACCGCCTCATCGAGCTTGGCGGCGTCCACGCCCTGCGATTGCGGCGTCGCCTGCTTCCAATCGCCGCTCGGAAAGACCGTGCGAGTCAGGAACAACACCGCGTCGCCCCCGAACGGAGGCCGGAACTCGCGCTCGCCCGACTGCACTTCGACCGTCTCGACCGCAGCCCGTTGGCCCTTGCTCGGATTGAACCATTCGCAGGTGTACGTGCCGGCAGGCAGGCGGACGGTGAACGAATCGCCCTGCCCCTCGGGTCGAAAGACAAGGTATTTCGTGCCGGGCTCGGCCAGGCAATAGCCTGTCGAGGCCATATCCTTGAGCGGAACCGTACGCGCCAAGTCCATGCGTTGGGCGAACTGGCGCGTGTAGCCCAGGCTCTTGCGGATCGGGTCCCACTTTGCGTCGGCGTCGGGACCCAGAACTTCGCCATCGTACGGATCCATGAAGATCGGATTGTGCCCTCTCATGAAACTCTTCCATACCCACGTCTGACTGCCGCCGATACCCCACAGATGATCCGTATCGGTGATCACGACCTTACGCCCGTCGGCCACTGGCGGATCGTCGCGGTAGCCGCCTTCGGGGTTGGGCGAGACCCACTCGGCGGGACTCCCGAACAGGGTCTCGTTCTTGCCTCCCTTGTACTGGAAGGTCATACCGACCGGGTGCTGGCGGGGCATCGTTGCCTCGGTCGCGTGGATGAACCGAATCATGTAGTATTGCCAGTCCGTCGAGGCGGGGTGGTTCTCGTTCGAAATCTCGTACAGCACGTTGTCGAAGCCGTTGACGGTTTCGATCACCTTGCGGACATAGGTCTCCTGGATGGCGGTGACCGCCTCGTTGCCCAGTTGGTGCACTTCGACGCCCTTGCCGTCGCCGTCGGTATCGCCATCGATGCCGTTGATGTTGTTCTTGGGGTTGAACGGGTGCCCTTCCCACGCGCCCTTGGCGAACTGAAGACCCCAGCCTTCAAACAGCATGACGGAGATATAGATCCCGTGCTCGCGGGCGGAGGCGACGCGTGTCTTGAGACGTTCAAAGTATTCGGGATTGAATTTCGTCAGGTCGAACTTGGGTTTGCCGTCGAGGGCCTGGCCAGGACCGGTCCGGGCGTAGGGCAGCGGGGCGACGGTATGCTTCTTCTCCTGGCGATTTGCAGTCGTGTCCCAGGTGACCAGTTCCCAGGTCCAGAGGCGGATGAAGTTGTGGTCGAATTCGCTCATCCAGTCGAGGTATCCGTCGAAGTCGAAGGCGGGCGGTGGATCGGTCGTGCCCATGTCGACGAGGCTGGGCCAGGTGTGGGCACCCGTCAAATAGACCACTTCGCCGGTGGCTACGTTCTGAAAGTAACGCGGATTGGCGGGAGAGAGCACTAGCGGGCCCATCGGTTCGGCGACAGCAGCGCCGCAGAAGCACGCGAGGAGCAATGCGATCGTGAGGGCGATACATGCGTCGCCTCTACCGTGCGGTCGAATGGGTGTCATGAGAGCTCCTTCCACTGTTGCACTCGTTCGTAGTGACGCCGTAAGGCGTTACCGTTTGTAGTGGCACCGTGAGACGCTACGCCGATCGTATGTATGCCCTTGCGGGCACACTACAAGCCCTATGCCCTTACGGGCACACTACAAACGGAGGATACCCCCGACCCATCGTCGACGCAACCCCCGAGCCCGATTACGGGGCGGTCGAGCGGGTGAGCCAGAAGTCGTCGAAATGGACCCTGCCTGTGCCGGCAGGGGTTGGGTTGTCGCGGTCGCCGATGCCGACGAACATCTGCCGGATGGCGGTCACGTCCACTCCCGCATCCATGAACTCGCTCAGCGGAATGTCCCAGCGCTGCCACGTGGCCGCGTTGACCGCCAGCGGGTCGGGGTGAATCAACGCTTTGCGCTGGCCCTCATTATCGACCAACTCCACATACAGCGGCTCGGAGTGGTTGCCCTCGTAAGAACTGCCGACCTCCGCCAGTTGCCAGTCGTTAGCGTCGCTCCCTGTAACGGAGATGTTGGAAAACTCGGCGCTGGTAAGATCCCAACCCGGAGTTGCCACGGCCAAGCCGATGAATGCTTCGCCTGTCGGCATCTCGACCGATGAGGCAAGCGGATCAGAAGTTGCAGGTCCCCAGGTTACGCCATCGGCGCTGCACTCGGCAACGACTGTGGCGCCCCCTCGCGAGAGCCTGAGCCAATAGGGCGGCACCGGCCCAGGCAGCATCCTCTGCTCGGTGCCCCCCTTCTCCTCACGACGGTACTGGAACGCAATGCCGTTGCGAGCCGTTACGAACAACGCCACATTCCTCGACTCTTGCTCGAAGCCCCAGCGCATCATCACACCCGCCTTGGCGTTGGGGTCGGTCTCCACCACCGAATCGATCCGCGCCACAATCGAGCCATCTTCCTCCAGAGGCTTAAAGGGAAAACGGAAGGAATCCCACTTGCCGCCGATGAAGTTACCACCACCCATGAGGACGCTGCCGTCATCGCGTTCCAGAAACGCAGGCGGACGACCGATGAAGTGGAGCGTCAAGGTATCGACGCCGTACCGCGTCCAATGCTCCACCGGCTCCCACGTCCGCACCGCCTCGGAATACCAGGGCTGCTCCATGTTGTCGTAGGTAAACGGCATCGCCTGCTTGCCACTACGGACCCAGTTCGGCGGGATACCCCAGCACATCGTCTCGAAATAGCCGACGGTCGAACCGTTGCCCAGTATCCAGCCGTCGAGCCAGGTGTCGAAAATCGCCTCGCCCGCTTCGATGTCGTCGGTGTAGCTCTCGAAGTCGTCGACGATGAGATGGTTGACGGTGGTGAAGTGCCACACCTTGCCTGTCATGACCGTTCCATCGCCACTGATCTCATCGACGCGCCACCAGTAGGCGGCGTTCCAGTCGGGCGGGGCTTCGGGAAGTTCGTACGCGGTCTGTCCGGCCGGAAGGTGTCCGCGATAGACATCGGTCGTCTCGGGCGTCGCATCGGCGACCTGGGTCTCGTCCGTCCCGAAATATACGTCGTGTCCAACCGCAACCGCCCCGGCCGACCAGCTCAGCACCGAGGCCCGTGCGATGTCGGTAGCCTCACCATCGGCGGGCTGGGGCTCGGCAGCCAGCAGAGGGCTGCCATACATGACCCGCTGGACCTCCTCACGATTCATTGCCCGATCATACACGCGCACATCGTCGAGGAGGCCGTCGAAGGTCGCTCCGTCACATATCCCGATTCGAAACGGTATCTCGTCCGTCGTGTGCAGAACCAACTGGCGGTGTTCAGGGTGATACGCATCGACATACGTCTCTGCCCTGCTCTCATGATAGACATGCGCCAGATGGACCCACTCGTTCAAGGATTCGGCGGAGTAGAAGTTGGCGTCGATGCCGCCGTATCGGGCTTGCCAGCGGCCCTCCGTTTCCTGCGTTCGCAGCGAGAAGCCTTCGCGGATGCCGTTGCCACCCATTTCGTAGAGACCGCCTCCGTTGAAACTTCGGGTGTAGGCCCACAGGGCAACGGCGCGGGGCGAGTTGCCATCGACTCCGAGTTGGGAGGGCAGTTTGCCGGTGTCGAGGTGGTCGTCCTGGCCGTCGAAGTCGAGGGCCAGGCCGTCGTAGCCGGGGACCCACTGCGGATCGCCGACCAGCGTGGCGTGGTTTCCATAGCCCGACCGGTCGAGCGCGACGGTGCCCTGCCCTTCCTCGAAGGACCACCAGCCGATCAGGTTCGGATCGATGACAATCTCGCCCTCAGCGCCCCAGCCGATCACCAGCGTCGCGCACAGCAGCATGCCGCAAGTGAAACAGAAGACCTTCCCGCTCATGGCTCATCCTCCCTTCGCAACCACGTCGGCGCCCGTCTCGAATCGTTCGTGCCCGCATCGTACCCGAACGCTCACCACATGGGAGATGATACCACTTTGCGTCCGCCCACATCCACTGGAATTCGGGGGGGGGTTGGCGCTACGCGGGAGGCGACAAGAGCGAAGTATCCGCCTCCCGTGCTGCTCGCAGTGGGCCCGTGAGGGCCTCTCTTGCCAGGCCGCGTGTAGCGTCTTAGGACGCCACTACGAACAGGGTTGGTCGGCGGCACGAGGGATATGCAAGGGATTCGGAGAGATGTGGCAAAGGACCGTATTCCCATACCCAATGACGGAGCGGTATGATGGGCGGCGGTGAACGAAACAGACTGAGCGACCTGGAGTGGCGGCGATGGTGGCGTATGGGCTGATGGCGATTGGGTTCGTGCTGGTGATCAAGGGGGCGGACTGGTTCGTCGGCGGGGCTTCCTCTCTGGCGAAGAGGCTGCACGTCTCGGACCTGGCGATCGGGCTGACGGTGGTGGCGTTCGGGACGTCACTGCCGGAACTGGGTGTCAACGTGACCGCCAGTATTCGAGGCGACACCGGCATCACCATCGGCAACATTCTCGGCTCCAACATCGCCAACATCCTGCTGATCCTGGGCGTCGCAGGCGTCATCTTCCCGCTGGCGGTGGCGAAGGGCACGGCCTGGAAGGAGATCCCGCTGAGCCTGCTGGCGGCGGTGCTGGTGGGCATCCTGGCCAACGACCGCCTGATCGACGGCGCCGACCTGTCGCGTCTGACGCGGATCGATGCACTGGTGCTGCTGAGCTTCTTCGCGATCTTCCTGTACTATACCGCCGGCATCGCCCGGGCGGTCGAGGGTGCTGCGGAGCAGGCGGGCCCGTCCGCGCAAAGTTCGCTCAAGATGGCGGTGCTGATCGCGGGCGGGTTCGTCGCACTGCTCGTCGGCAGCACGTGGGTGGTCGACGGCGCGGTCCAGCTCGCGACGGCGCTGGGCGTCCGCGAGACGGTGATCGGACTGACGATCGTCGCGGTCGGTACCTCGCTGCCGGAGTTGGCGACCTCCGCGGCGGCCGCCTATCGCCGGAATGCCGAGATCGCCATCGGCAACGTCGTCGGCTCGAACATCTTCAACATCTTCTTCATCCTGGGCGTCAGCAGCCTGATTCGTCCGATCCCATTCGAGCCCAAGGCCAACGTCGACATCGGCGTGGCGATCATCGCGAGCGGGTTGCTGTTTCTGTGCATGTTCACGGGCAAGCGGCGCATCCTCGATCGATGGGAGGCGGCCGTATTCCTCGGATTGTACGCAGTCTATATCGTGGCAACGGTCGTGTGGTTAAATCAATAGAGCAAGGGCGTGTTGGAATATTGGAAGGTTGGAATGTTGGAACGATGGAACACAGACACGTAGCATTCCAACATTGCAGTGTTCCGTTGGATCGGAGTAGCTCGCTATGGCCTTGCTGACTGACATCCTGATGGCATTCATCCCGGTCTTCGTGGCAGTCGACGCGATCGGCACGCTGCCGATCCTGACGGCGCTGACGCAGGGCCTCGAGCGCAGGCAGAAGGACCGGGTGATCCTCCAGTCGATGCTGACCGCTCTGTGCCTGGCGGTGGGGTTCGTGCTCGTCGGCAAGCTGGTCTTCAAAGCCTTGGGGATTACGATGGGGGATTTCATGATCGCCGGCGGAGTCATTCTCTTCTGCCTGGCGATCATCGACATCGTCAACCCGATCAAGCGAAGGCGAGTGCCCGACAGCAACCTGGGCGTCGTCCCGCTGGGCACTCCCCTGCTGGCGGGCCCGGCTCTGCTGACGACGTCGATGCTGGCGATCTCCGAGTATGGCGTGCTGGCGACGCTGATCTCCGTCGTCGCCAACATCCTGCTGGCGGGACTGCTCTTTCGCTTCTCGTTGCTGCTGATCAAGCTGCTGGGCGAAGCCGGCGCCAAGGCCCTGTCCAAAGTCTCCAGCCTGCTGCTGGCCGCTATCGCCATCATGCTCATCCGCAAGGGCCTGACCTCCTTCGCCGGCCCCCTCTGAGCGGATAGGGGTACGAGTCACAGACTCCTGACCCGGCAGACAGCAAACACCATTGACGGCGCGACGGGAATTCACTAGGATCGATACCGTATGTGGCTGCTGGTATGGTTTGATTGCTTGGTGAGGATTGCGCAATGATTCGCGTCACGGGATACATCGAAAAGGACCCTGAGACCGGGCTATATGTGGCCATCGTACCTTCAATTCCGGGGGCGCATACGCAGGCCGAAACATTGGACGAACTCCAGAAGAACCTCCGGGAAGTGGTTGAACTGTGCCTGGAGGAGATGGATGAGGAGGCGAGGAAGCAAGTCCCGGAATTCGTTGGCATCCAGCAGCTTGAGGTGGGCGGGTGAGCAGACTGAAGCTCATCGACGCCAGAAGAATGGAGAAGCTTCTGCTGGCCGAGGGGTTCACCAAGGTCCGGCAGAAAGGCAGTCACGCCTTCTATCGACACCCCGACGGAAGAACCACCACGGTGCCCCACCACAAGGGCAGATTGCTCTCTCGTCCGCTGCTTCGCGAAATCTTGCGAGAGATTGACATGAACGTCGAACGCTACGCCCAGCTCACAGAGTCCTGAGTCCTCACGACGCCGATCGGCGCGCCCCCACAAACTTGAGATGACTTTGTGCGGTTTCCCGAACGAGCGTCTGCCAGGCTGCCATATTGGCACGTGCGGTGCGCCGCCCACGAGCCACAAGCCCTGCTTTTTGCGGCACTTAGAACAGCCGAGCGATTCAGGCACGCGATTTGCATTGTTATCTAGCAGGCGGCCGTTTCCGGTCGCCGGAAATGACTCCAATGAGGTTGGGAAATGAAATTCGATAAATTCACATTGAAAGCTCAGGAGGCGCTGGCCACCGCGCAGCAGTTGGCGATGGCCAAGTCTCATACCGTTCTTTCGCCGCTGCATCTGCTCGGAGCGATCCTGGGAGACGACGAGGGCATCGCGGCGATGATCCTCAAGAAGATCGGCGCCAACGTGGGTCGCGTGCAGCAGATGACCGACAGCGAACTGGGCCGACTGCCTCAGGGGACCAGCCCGGGCCAGTTGATGCCCGATCCGGCGTTGAACCAGGTCGTGCTCGACGCACAGAACCGCGCCGACAAGATGGGCGACGAATATCTCAGCGTCGAACACCTGCTGCTGTCGCTGGCGGGCGTCAACAGCGACGCCAAGGAGATCCTCAGCGTCAACTCGATCACGCCGGAGCAGATCGAGAACGCGCTGAAGGACGTTCGCGGCGGCGCGACCATCAGCGACCAGAATCCGGAAGAGAAATACAAGGCGCTGGAGCGCTACGGCATCGACCTGCGCGAGATGGCACGCAAGGGCAAGCTCGACCCGGTCATCGGGCGCGATGAAGAGGTGCGCCGCTGCATGCAGGTGCTCAACCGGCGGACCAAGAACAACCCGGTCCTGATCGGCGAGCCCGGCGTCGGCAAGACCGCCATCGTCGAGGGCCTCGCCCAGCGCATCGTGGCAGGCGACGTTCCGTCGGGGCTCAAGAACAAGCGTGTCATCGCTCTCGATATGGGCGCCCTGATCGCGGGCACCAAGTTCCGTGGCGAGTTCGAAGACCGCCTCAAAGCGGTGCTGAAGGAAGTGATCGCCGCGGAGGGGCAGATCATTCTCTTCATCGACGAGCTGCACACCGTCGTCGGCGCCGGCAAGGCCGAAGGCGCCGTCGATGCGGGCAATCTGCTCAAGCCTTCGTTGGCGCGAGGCGAGCTGCGCTGCATCGGCGCCACTACGCTCGACGAATACCGCAAGTACGTGGAGAAGGACGCGGCGCTGGAGCGCCGGTTCCAGCCGGTGTTGGTCGATCCACCGAGCGTGGAAGAGACGATTGCGATTCTGCGCGGGCTCAAGGGGCGCTATGACGCGCACCACGGCGTGCGCATCACCGACTCGGCGCTCGTCGCGGCGGCAACCCTGTCGAACCGCTACATCACCGACCGCTGGCTGCCCGACAAGGCCATCGACCTCGTCGACGAGGCTGCCTCGAAACTGCGGATCGAGAACGATTCGCTGCCGGCCGAGATGGACCGCATCCGTCGCAAGATCGTCCAGCTCCAAATCGAGCGGGAAGCCCTGAAGAAGGAGAGCGATCCGGCCAGCAAGGAGCGGCTCAAGACCACCGAAAAGCAACTGGCCGAACTCCAGGAGAAGGACCGGGAACTGACCCTCCAATGGGAGAGCGAGCGCGGCGGCATCGATCAGATCAAGCAGCTCAAGCAGCAGATCGAGCAGGCCCAGATGGAGTTCGAAGACGCCCAGCGCAAGGGCGAACTCGAGAAGGCCGCCCGGCTGAAGTACGAGACGATCGCCAACCTCCAGAAGGAGGTGGACGCTCGAGAAGAGCAGCTCGCCCAGTCGGAGAAATCGCACAAGATGCTCCAGGACGAGGTGACTGAAGAGCTCATCGCCCAGGTCGTCGCCAAGTGGACCGGCATCCCGGTCTCCCGTCTGCTGACGGGCGAGCGCGAGCGGCTGATCAAGATGGAAGAGCAGATCCGCCAGCGGGTCGTCGGGCAGGATGAAGCAATCTCGGCGCTGTGCAACGCGGTGCGCCGCAGCCGGTCGGGCCTTTCGGACCCGAACCGTCCGATCGGGACCTTCCTGTTCCTCGGTCCCACCGGCGTCGGCAAGACCGAGCTGAGCAAGGCGCTGGCGAACTTCCTGTTCAACGACATCAATGCCCTGGTACGAATCGACATGAGCGAGTTCATGGAGCCACACTCGGTGGCCCGACTCATCGGCGCCCCTCCGGGATACGTCGGCTACGANNGCGGCGCAAGCCCTATTCGGTGATCCTGCTCGACGAGATCGAGAAGGCGCATCCGGACGTGTTCAACGTGCTGCTCCAGGTCTTCGACGACGGCCGGCTCACCGACGGCAAGGGACGCACCGTCGATTTCAAGAATACGGTCCTCATCATGACCAGCAACATCGCCAGCCAGCAGATCCAGCAGCTCTCCGAGGAGCAAGGGGCGGACTGGGAGATCGAAGCGCACGTGAAAGAGGCGCTCAAGCAGGTCTTCAAGCCGGAGTTCCTCAACCGGATCGACGAGATCATCGTCTTCCACATGCTCCGGCGCGAGCACCTGCGGGCGATCGTCGACATCCAGCTGGGCTATCTGGCGAACCGGCTCAAGGAACGCAAGATCACGCTGGAATTCACCGACGCGGCGCGCGATCAGATCATGGACGAAGGCTACGATCCGACCTACGGCGCACGACCGCTCAAGCGGACGATCCAACAGAGACTGGAGAACCCGCTGGCCACCGAGCTGTTGGCGGGCCACTTCAACGACGGCGACACCATCCGGGTCGACGCCAACGCCCAGACCCGCGGCTTCACCTTTGAGAAGGCCAATGCGTGAGGTTGACGGCGGCATGAATCCACAGGGTGGGTTCGCAACCCACCTTGTTTGTTTCTATGGCTCACGGCTGCCCTATTGCTTGTGGCCCTTGCGCGGATCTCTGCCGCAATGAAACAGACCGAAGACGATCACCAGATGCTCTTCCACCCCAAAGTAGATCGCGCAGGGAAACCGGCGGAGCAACCGGCGTCGGAATTCTCCGTGCACCTTCCGGCCGATCATGGGATTGCGTGTAAGATCGGAGGAACAGGCGTAGAAGCTGTGCACAAACTCCTCTCCCAAACCCGCTGCCTTCTCCTCATACCAAAGGCGCCCGTTCAAGACGTCGGTCTCCACCCCCGGAAGGAAACGCAGCGCATAGCTCATCGGCTGGCCTCGATCCTCTGGCGCAGTTGCTCCAGGGTCAGAGGCGAACCAGGGCTTCGTTCGTACTCGGCCCGTCTCCTGTCCAGTTCCGCTCGGTGACTTGGGGGCACGGGAACGCTGGAAGGCTCGGAGGCAATGCTGTCCCAGAGATCCTCCAGCAACAAAATCCTCTCCGGCACACTCAAGCGGGCAATTTCGGGGATCTCATCGAGACGCATCCTTCGCACTCCTGCAAACCTGACGACCCTTATTCGATCCTTCGATGGCATGATACCCGCCCGAAGCGGTAGCGCCAAGCATCGGTGACCGAGATTGAAACGGGCACCGGGGAGACGCCCCGGGATCCTCGGATCAGGAGCGGGCGAAGGCGATGAGGTGCTCGGCGACCTTGTCCAGCGGAACGATGCGTTCGGCGCCGCCTCGGGCGATGGCCTCTTTGGGCATGCCGAATACGACGCACGATTGCTCGTCCTGGGCGAGGGTGTGTGCGCCGGCCTGCCGCATGTTGACCAGCCCCGTCGCTCCGTCGTCGCCCATCCCGGTCAGGATCGCTCCGACAGCATTGGCGCCGGCGAATTTGGCCACCGAGTTGAACAGCACCTCGACGCTGGGCTTCTGGTGGCAGACGGAAGGACCGTCCTTGAGGGACACGTAGTAGTTGGCGCCGCTGCGCTGGAGAATCATGTGCAGGCCGCCGGGAGCGATCAGCACGTGACCGGGAACGACGTGGTCGCCGTCCTCGGCTTCCTTGACGCTCATGGCACATTCGGTGTTGAGTCTCTGGGCGAAAGACGTGGTGAAATGAGCCGGCATGTGCTGCACGACCACGGTCCCCGGCGCATTGGCGGGCAGGGAGGACAACACACACGTCAGGGCCTGCACTCCCCCGGTGGACGCTCCGATCGCGAAGATCTTGTGCGTCGTCTCAGCCATGCTAAGTCGCTGCGGAGCTGCGGCGCTGCGCGTCGCGGTATCGGGCCGCACTGCGATACGCGCCGTCGAGGCGGCCTTGATCTTCTCCACCAGGACATTGCACATGTCGCCCACGCTATAGGACCCGTTCGGTTTGCACATCACGTCGACCGCTCCGGCGTCCAGGGCTTCCAGGGCGGTCTTGCCTCCCTGCGGCGTCAACGAACTGAGCACGATCACCGGCATCGGATGGTGCTTCATCAGTTTGCGCAGGAAGGTGATGCCGTCCATCCGGGGCATTTCCACGTCCAGCGTCAGCACATCCGGCTCCAGCGCCAGGATCTTGTCGCGAGCGATATAGGGATCGGGCGCGGTCCCTACGATGTCGATGCCCGCGTGCCGTCCCAATTCCTGGCTGAGAATCTTGCGAACGATCGCAGAATCATCGACGACCAGGACCCGTATGCATTTGTTCAGTGTCAACGTCATTGCCACGTCCCTCATTCCATGGTTTCAGGCTCCGGGTTCGGCGGTACCCGAGGCATTCGCCGCCACCGGTGTGCAGCGGCTCCGTTCGTCAGCGCAGGCATTTCTCCAGCCCGGTCGACCGCACCGTCACCGTCCCATCGGCCATGTCCATATAGAGATTGCGGGCGGCGCTGCCTCCTACGTCCTCCGCGTTAATGAACATGCCGTTGCTCCAGAGGATCTTGCGAATGGCCAGGTAGTTGCGTTTGCCGATATCGAATCCCTGGGGGCCGGTGGCCATCGCCGCCCCGCCCGCCAGGCGGACGTGCATGCGTTTCTTGTTGGCGCCCATGGAAATCATCTTGTTCAGCAGGAGCGTCATGCCGGTATCGGCGAACATCAACGGTTTGCTGCGCGCCCGTTCCTCGTCCATCTTTGACGAAGGCAACTGGTAGTGCAGCATGCCGCCGATGGTGGTGACCGGGTCGTACAGGCAGATCCCAATACACGAGCCGAGAGAGTACGTCACCAGCACGTCCGAGGGATCGTTGGAGACCTTCGCATCCGAGATGTCGACTACGATTCGCGTCTTGACCATGCCACCCCCCTAGGGCCTGAGATAGATCGTTGGCTGCACATATTTGAATGCGTGTTCGATCCCCGTCAACGATTCGGAATGTCCCGTGAACAGGACGCCTCCGGACCCCAGCAGGTCGTAAAAGCGGCGAATCAAGCGGGCCTGCGTCGGTTTGTCGAAGTAGATCATCACGTTGCGGCAGAAGATGAAATCCAGCGGCCCCTTGATCGGCCAGTCCTTCATCAGGTTCAGATAGCGGAAGATCACCATCTCCCTCAGGGCCGGTCCGACCACGTAGCGTTCCTTGTCGCCCTCGCGCCGGGTACTGAGATACTTGCTCCGCAGCGGCATAGGGATCGGCTCGATGCGTTCCCGGTCGTAAACGCCTGCTTGCGCCCTCTCCAGGATCCGGGTCGAGACATCAGTCGCCAACAGACGGATGTCCCAGCGCTCCTTGCCGGCAAAGGCGTCGAGCAGGGTCAGCGCGATGGAATACGGCTCTTCGCCCGAGGAGCATCCGGCGCTCCAGCCGCGAATGCGAAGCTGCCGGCTGGCCTCTTTGGCCTTGGCCAAACGAGGCAGCAACTGCGTCCGCATATACTCAAAATGCCGTTCTTCGCGGAAGAATTTCGTCAGGTTCGTGCTGAGCGAATCGATCAGAATGGAAAATTCCTTGCCGGTCGGATCCTCAAGCACGTGCTTGATGTACTGCGAGAAGCTCGTGAAACGTCCCTTATGAAGCCGTTTGGCCAACCGGGATCGAACGAGTTCCTTCTTGCCGTCGTGCAGGTTGATTCCGCAGTGGTCGTAGACGAGATCACTGATCCGGCGAAACTCCTCCTCGCCCAGCACGACATCCTGTAGAGCTAACATGCCCATGATAGAGATCCCCCCGGTCGCGGCCCGGCTACTGCGCCTGGGCCAGGGCCACCAATCCTGGAACATCGAGAATCAGACATACTTTGCCGTCTCCCATAATCGCCCCGCCGGAAACCCCTTTGACACGCCCTAACGCCTCTCCCAAGCTCTTGATCACCACTTGCTGCTGCGCCAGCAGATCATCCACCAGCAGGCAGCACTTCTTGCCGTCTTCTTCCACCACGACCACCAGCGACTTGGTGGGATCTTCTTCCGTCGGCACGGCGCCGAGCAGCCGATAGAGTCGAACGAGCGGGATCAATTCCCCGCGTTCGAGGATCATCTCGCCCCGGCCCTGCACCGAGGACAACTGCTGGCTCGTCGGGCGCAGACTGCGCACGATCGAGTTGATCGGAATGATGTAGCGTTGGTCGCCGATGCAGACGACCTGACCATCGATGATCGCCAGGGTCAGCGGCAGCCGAATGGTGAAGATCGTGCCCTGACCTCGCGTCGAAGCAATGTCGATTTTCCCGCGCAACGCTTCGATGTTCTTCTTCACGACGTCCATGCCCACGCCGCGCCCGGAGACGCTGGTGATCTTCTCAGCGGTCGAAAGTCCGGGGTGGAAGATCAGCTTGAAGATCTCGTCGTCGGAAAGCTCCTGGCCCGGCTCGACCACGCCGTTGTCGATCGCCTTGTTGAGAATGCGGTCCTTGTCCAGCCCTTTGCCGTCGTCCTCGATCTCGATGACGATGTTGCCGGCCTGATGGAACGCCCGCAGTTCGACGTGCCCGGTGGCGTTCTTGCCGGCCTTGACCCGGTCGTCACGCGGTTCGATCCCGTGGTCGAGCGAGTTGCGGACCATGTGGATCAGCGGGTCGGCGATCTTGTCGACCACCGTGCGGTCCAGTTCGGTCTCTTCTCCGATCGTGATGAAGTCGACCTGCTTGTCGGCCTTGCGCGAGAGGTCGCGCGCCAGTCGGCTCATCTTCTGGAACACGCCCTGCACGGGCACCATGCGCATCGACATGGACAGTTCCTGAAGCTCCCGGACGATCTTGCCCTGGTGGGCGACCTTGCGGGCCAGCTCGTGGACCGAGGAGGCGCCGGTGTGGATCTCCTCCGCCACCATCAACTGGGCGATCACCAGCTCGCCGGTCATGTTGATCAGGTTGTCGAGCCGCGAAATGCTGACCTTGATCTTGTCGTCGGTTGTCGCGTGTCCGCCCGAACCGCTCCCCGAGCCGGTCTTCTTCGTCTCCGTCTTCTCCGTCAGGAGTCCATCGAGCTTCTCGTCGTCTTCCTTCGTCTGAGGCGGTTGGGCCGGGCGCGTCGGCAGCGTGCCTTCAGCCGCCGCTTTCAGCGTCTCCAGCAACTGCGGAAGCTCCTCCTGTGTGGGCACCGGTGCCCCGGATTCCACGCACTCCTTGAGCTTCGCCATCATGCGCTTGAGCATGTCCACCGCCGCGAAGACGATGTCGCTGTACTCCGCGGCCAGAACCAGCTTGCCCTTGCGCGCCAGATCCAGCAGGTTCTCGGCCGAGTGGGCCAGAGACCCGATCTCCGTCAGATTCAGGAAGCCCGCCATCCCTTTGATCGTGTGGAAACCGCGGAAGATCTTGTTGATCAGCTCTTCGTTTTCGGGATGGTTCTCAAGTTCCAGCAGAGACGATTCCGCCGATTCGATATGCTCGTTGGCCTCGGTGATGAAATCGACCACCAGCGGCGCATCCTCTTCCGAGATCGTCATCGGCTGGGCCGCATCCGAGGCGGCGCTCTCGTCGGTCGTCGGCGCTTCCGAGGAGGCCGCCTGGGCAGACTCGGCAGGCGCAGCGGCCGCGTCACCGGTTTCCTCCGGGCTGTCGAGCTTCTGAGCCAGCCCCTGGAGGCTGCAAATCGCCTGGTTGACGGCATTCAGCGCCGCCGACGTGTCGGCCGCTTCCCGGCGGAGAATCTGTTGCAGCGTCCCCGTGGCATCGGCCGTGACGCCTTCCAGTTCGGCGCGCAGCGGGTCGGGACCTCGGTCCAGCTCATGGACAACTTCGTCGATTCGCCCGAGAATCTCACCCAACTGCTGTGCGTCGGACAAATCCGACGGCCCGAGCATGTTGACACAGCAGGCCGCTTGTTCAACAAGTTGGATCAGCGTGTCGTTCTTACCCATCGTAATCTCTTTCGTTACTTCGAAGAACCTTTACAGACGACCACTCGTCGGTACGGGCCCGCCCCTGGCGGGAGGATGCGCTCCCGCTAGATCAGCACCGGAACCACCTGTGGCGGCTTGCCCTTCCACGAAAGGGCCTGGTCCGCCTCCAACACGCGTAAGAGGACGTCGAACACCGTGATCAACCCGAGCACCTTCGACTCGGCGTCGGCGACAGGGAGGCAGCGTCCGCCGTACCGACACATGCTCTCGATCACACTCGCCAGCGGCGTCTCCGGCTTCACCGTGCGCACCGGACGGCTCATGATCCACTTGACTTTGATGCCGAGCGTCGCATCGTCCTCCGGGCGACGCCACTTCGCAAACACCGGTCGCAGATAGGGACTGACCGCCCCCTGGATGTTGGTATTCGAGAGCAGACCTTCCAACTGCCCTTCGCGTCCAACGAGCACGTAACCGACGCTGTTCTGCTGCATCAGGCCGATGACGTCCTGCACGGTTTCCTCCGGATCGCACCAGATCACCTCCGGCGACATCACCTTCTTGGCCGGCAGGTTGAGCAGATCGGTCAGCGCGGTATCGCCGGCACAGACGCTGTAGTCGGCGAGGACCTGGTCGAGAAGAGACGTATCGCGTTCGGCTGGTCCGCCTTGGGGCAACGGGCGAGGCTTCGGCGCCGGTTTGGCCGGCTCCGCCGATACCGGGCCGCTCACCATCTCGACGATCGACTCGATATCCTGAGGAATGCCCGCGAATCCACCATTTCCCGCGGCAGGTCCCTGGACTGGCGCCTGGCGTGACTCTTCGGGACTGGGAGCCGCTGGAGCCGGCTCTTCGGAATCCGACGAGGACGTCACCTCCGGTTTGGCCGTTTCCGGTTCGCTGGTGGCGGGCGCGGAACGCGTCACCGGGGGCGACGGCACTTCGCTGTCGGCCGGAGCCTCCGGGACGGGCGGCGACGGGACGGGGGCCGCCGCAGCGGGAGCCTTCGGTGGCGCCGCTACAGGCTCCGCCGACACCGCTTGCGACGGTGCGGATGGCGGCGTTTCCGGCGGCCCGCTCGTGGCAGGCGGCTCGGCCGCGGCAGGCGCTTCCTTCACCGTCTCTTCTACGGTGCTTGCCCCGGTCATCACGCGTTTCGGAAAGACGGCGGCACACGAGAAACTCGGGTAGGAGGCCACGCTCATTTCGTAGACCGCGAAATACACCGGCTCCTCGGGCGACAGGCCGACCTTCTGGGCATCCTCCCAGGGCTTGCCGATGAACGTGTCGGTCTTGAGGAAGTGCTCGTGCCCGTCGCAGTCCTCGCGGAAGACGCGGTCCCAGGAACCGACCAGCAGGTTGCCGACCTCTCGGCAGGCGTCCGTCAGGTTGTCCGCGTCGTCCACCGAGCCGCGCTTCACGTCCTCGAGGATCTTGTTCTCCGGCAGCATCACGATGACGCCCGAGAGCACGAACAGGCCCCCCTGATCGAAGAACAACGGGAACGTCCCATCCAGCGTGCCCGTCGCCTGGACCAGATGAACCGCCGTGAGCTTCTTGAAGAGCTTGCGCACGTCCCCGACGGTGCCGGCGCCGGCCTGTTGACGCGTACACTGCACGTCGGCGTCGAACATCGCGCTGATGTCTTCACAGAAGGCATCGAACGCGCTATCCGACAGCTCGGCCAGTTGCTGTTCTATGTCGGTTGCTGTGCCTGCCATGTTTCGTCCTTCTCTTCCACCTTCGCCGTGCGTACCGGGGGCGTCCTAGTCACCCAGGCTTTCGCGATACAGCAGAGAGAACTGCATCGCGTGCTCTGCTTCCAGGTTCACGGTCACCGTGATCTTGCTCGCTCGTTCGCCCAGGCTGTTGCGGAGTTCGCGCCCCCGGACCACCGAAGGAATCGAGACCTCCACGTTGCCGACTTCGTCCTGAATGCGGGACTTCAGGGCACCCATCACCATGTTGGCGATCTCGCCGATGGCGTCGCTCGTGTCGTCGTCGCTCATCGGCTCGTCGGGATCGAGTCCCAGCATGTTGGCGCCAATCGTCGCGGCGCAACGGGTCCCACAACAAATGCCCAGGCATCCTTCCATGCGACCCGTGAAGGTGATCGTCCCGAGCAGGGTTGCATCCTCGAGACCAGGCGCCTCCTGGTCCTCACGCACCTCTTCGAGGGCCATGAACGCCATCGTCTCAAACACTTCTTTTGCGCTGTCCAAGAGGCTATCTCTGAGAGATACCGTGCTAATCATTCTGCGCCTCCGCAATGGTGAAGACTGTTTCTATATAGGGGCCCATCCGGGTACATCCGAATCGTTCTGCGTCCCGCCCGGTCAGTTCAGGAGCGGGGTGAGTTTTTCCTGGAACTTCTCCGGCGTGAACGGCTTGGTGATGTACCCGTCGGCGCCGTCGCTCATGACCTGATCGATCAGGTCCTGCGCACTTTCCGTCGAGACCATGACGATCTTGGTCCCGCTGCAACTGGGCAACTCGCGGGCCTTCTTGACCAGTTCGGTCCCGTTCATCTCCGGCATGTTGATGTCGCACAGGATGACGTCCACCGGACCGCCTTCGAGCTTCTGGAGCGCCTCGACGCCGCTGCCCGCCTCTTCGGTTCGATCGAACTCCAGGCCCGACATCCGCACCGTGCGCATGATGATCTTCCGCATCGTCGCCGAGTCGTCCACGATCATGAGTGACTTTCCCATAGTCTTGTCCTCACTTTCTTTCCGATGGCCTACCACATCTACGGGCGCAGGCGAATCACCATTCGCCCTTCCCGATCCGCTCGTACCGAAGGGAGCCGCTACAAATCGGACCCTAAGGACCAATCCCCCCATCGGCACATCGTGTATGAGCCTCAACCAGCTTTTCGCTATTTTCCACATTTCCCGGCACCGATTCGGGCTGGCTCGCCCGTTCGACCCAGCTTCTCGGACCTTGGGCAAGCGGCGCGTCCGCACGCCGGGGACAATCCCCAGGCGCGGACGCGCCAGTGTGGCCCACCGGAGGCGGGGTCCCTGAACGAGGCGCCCCCACCTAGCGGTTGAATTCCTGGAGGTCTTCGTCCCCGTCATCGAGCGGAATGGATGCCTGTGCCATTTTGACGTCTTTTTTCGGATCCTGAGCAATCCGGTGGTACATCCCGTCGGTCTTGCCGAACTGCCGATCGTCACCGAAGCCGGTATGTCTCGTAGAGGTCGACTTGGTGCGAGCGGAGGCGCCCGTGGACATTCCCGCCTTGTGACCGCCGACCAGCACCATCAATTGCCCTACGATTTCCTTCATCGATTCCGCCTGTGCGCTCAGCTCTTCCGAGGCACTCGCCGACTCTTCGGCATTGGCCGCGTTCTGCTGCGTCACCTTGTCCATCTGGGCCACGGCGGTATTGACCTGATCGATCCCCTGCGCCTGCTCCTGACTGGCGGCAGCGATCTCGCTGACCAGATCGGTGGTCTTGCTTATGCCCTGGACGATTTCGTCCAGAACCGCACCGACCTCGGAGGCGATGTCCACGCCGTTGCGTGCGTTCTTCACCGATTCCTCGATCATGCCCGCGGTGTTCTTGGCCGCTTCGGCCGACCGCATGGCCAGATTGCGCACCTCTTCGGCCACCACGGCAAAGCCCTTGCCCGCTTCGCCGGCCCGAGCGGCCTCCACCGCCGCATTCAGCGCCAGCAGATTGGTCTGGAAGGCGATCTCATCGATGACCTTGATGATCTTGGCGGTTTCGTCGGAACTCCTCTGGATCTCGCCGATCGCCTGATTCATCTTGCCCATCGATTCGGCGCCGGTGTCGGCGGCCCGGCGGGCGTCGGACGCCAGCGCATTAGCCTGTTGGGCGTTGTCGGCGTTCTGCCGGGTCATCGAGGACATCTCTTCCAGACTGGAGGAGGTCTCCTGGAGACCGGCGGCCTGTTCGGTCGCCCCCTCGGCCAGCGACTGCGAAGCCGCCGAGACCTGTCCCGAAGCGGCGGCCACCTGTTCCGAACCTTCATTCAGACTCGCAATGATACGTTTCAGCGCCGAGATAATCCCCCGGCCGATGAGAACCGCCGAGACGATCCCCAACGCAATGGCCGCCAGGGAGAGAATCGTCACGCTCCACTTCGTGGTCCGCGCCGAAGCCAGCATGCTTTGATTGGTCTGGCCCACCACCTCGTCCACGCGTTCGGTCGCCTGGTCGAGCAACTCCTGCACCTTGTGCAGACAGGGCTTGGTCTGGGTGGCGAACACCCGTCCCGCCTGATTCATTCCGGCCACCGCCTCATCGGCCGCCGCCTTCATCGCCTCGAGATGTTGCAGCGTCGTGTGCAGCGCCGGCATCGTCTTCTCATCAAACGCCTTCTTGGCCGTGCTTCGCCCCTCGTCTCCCTCGCCGATGTGCTTGCAGATATCGATCGCCGACTCGTGCAAGTGCTTGTGACTGATCAGCATCTGATCCCAGGCTTGTTTCAGTTCCGCACTCGCCCCGGCGTACGCCTTCTGCGCCTTCTCCGAGGCCAGCCACTTGCCCAGGGCGCACTGGGTCGGATCGGTCTGCACGTCCACCGAACTCTGGTTGGCAAGAAACGCGTCGCGCAGCGCATCGGCCCACTTGAGATGATCGACCATGCGCGCGGCGATGAGCCCGGGCAGTTCCACGTCTGCCGGCTGATAGAGGCGTCCAATCTCGATGGCGGACTGATGCAGTTGGTGATGCGGTGCTTCGATCTCCTTGAGAATCGCGGCCAAGCTCGGAATCTGCTCTTCGGCGTGTTCGCGATCCGGCCCGTAGAGCCATTGGCCGAACGCGCACTTGTGATCGTCCGTCTGCACGGTCAGTTCAGTCACATTCTCGTCGGTAATCAAGGCCACCACCTGATTGGCCCAGTTCAGATGATCGATCTCCTTGCGCGTCAGATTCTCGACCAGTTCATTCTTGCTGATCACATCCTGGGCGCCGGTCCCCAGGTGAGTGACACCGCGAAAGGAGATGACCCCGACCAGCGTCAGCAGAACCAACACCAACCCAAACCCCAATGCCAGCTTCCGTCCAATCGTCATGTTCTCCAACATCGTTCCCTTCACTTTGTATTTTTCTTGCCTGCCTTCTCTGTTTTCTGATGCCCGCTCCACAAGCCACTGCGCGACGCAAGCGACCTCTCTATCCGGCGCACACCCCCTCGTCGGCGACGGCGAGACCGTCCAGTCGATCCCCGGCCAGGACCCGGTCAATATCGAGCAGCATCTTGACCGCCCCCTGCACCTTGCCCATCCCCAGCAGGAAATCGGTGTTGACCGAGGCCCCGAACTGCGGCGCGTCTTCGATGTCCTGACTCGCGATGTCGAGGACTTCCTGCACGCGGTCCACCACGATCCCCGTGCTGTACGTGCGGCTGCCCTGGCGGATTTCAACGACGATGATGCAGGTCTGATCGGTGACCTCCGTGGTCTCCATGCCGAACTTCGCGCGCAGATCGACCACGGGAATCACCTGGCCTCGCAGGTTGACCACGCCCTTGACGTAATGAGGCGTCTGCGGGACGGCCGTGACGTCAATGTAGCCGATGATTTCACGGACCTTCAGAATCTCCAGTCCGTACTCCTCCTCAGCCAGGGCAAAGGTAAGATACTTGCCTTCCTTGCTCGTCGGTGCTTCCTGCGTCGCGTGCCTCTGTGCCATAGTCGAACCTCCTAACACGGGTGGCGAGCTTCGATTCCAAGGCGCCGTCCGCGTCGCCACGGGCGTCTCTGACGCGCGTGCGCAGAAATCGTGCCCGAGTGACAAGGGAATCGATCGATGCCGACGCGGACCGCGACGACATCCACAACCCATCCCATGACTGGATCGCCACATATCAAATGGGCTTTACATCTGCCTACCAACGGCAGCGTTCATCGTCCGCCACGCCGCAGCAACTCAAGCACGAAATTCCGGGCCATCGGAACATTTGGACCAGACAAATGCTCTCTCCGTCCAGACAATCTCTCGTCACGGGCCCGTGTTTTCCTGGTATTTGCCCCAATATCGGACCCTCGCCCACCCGCGTGCGTCCTCCGTTTGAAACAACGGAAGATTCAATGTGGCCAAAGACCCCCGATAACTTTGGGAAATCCGGTCACAAGGCTGCTGCCGCCCGGAGCAGAAGCCGCTCGCATGCCGTACACCTGCGGCATCGCAGCGATGGTTCGAAGAAGCGAACAAGGTGTGAGAAAATGCCCGCACGCGACAGAAAAACGCGGCGATTGCCCCCAAGCACGGAACGCCCTCCCGATAGAAGAGAGGACCACCTCGCCCAGAAAGGGCCATGCTCCGCGTCGATCGGCCCTGCAATCGTACTACACTCCCTGGAGAGGCGTTCGCGAGGCGAATATCAAATGGATTAGATAATTCCAGCAGCCGTGTCGGGGATCCAGGCGTCAGTGCCGTCGGCCAGTTGGATGTGGAACCAGCCGGGACGCTGGGCGAGCAATTCGAACTCCGTGCCCGCGTGGAGTGGCTCCTTGAAGCTGGGCGCGTAGTTGGGCCCGTCGCCCTGCCGTGCGACGACTTCCGAGGCGGTCACCACCCCGCCGACACGCGCGGATCGGCTGTGACTCTCGACCGCCACCGAGGTCAGGAAGGCGAGCCAGAGAATTCCGCAGAGCAGGAGGACCGTGGTGGCCGCCGGACCGCGACCCCGCCAGACGATCACCGTGGCGCCGATGCAGAGCCCTGCGAAGAAGACGCAGGACAGCAGGAGCCGGGTCCGCAGCGAGAAGTCATAGTGCCAGAAGAACAACGTCTGGAGCACGCGCCGTTCGGTCGGCACGCCCACTTTGTCGGTTCGCTGGCTGCGGGCATAGGCGAGATTGTTGCGGAGGTTCACGTCGCTGCTGTCGAGCTCAAGGGCGCGTCGGTAGTTGAGAATCGCCCGCCCGAGGTCGTCCGTCAGGAAATAGGCGTTGCCGAGATTGTAGTACAGCTTGGCGTTGCGGACGCCGCCGGAACGCACGATCTTCTCGTACAGCAGGATGGCTTTCTCGTAGAGCTGGGCCGCCTGCTCGGGGCTCTGCGTCGCGGCATTCGCCTGTTGAAACGCGGTGTTCGCCTCGTTCAGCAGCGCATAGAGCTGATCGCGTGACAGAGACGTCGCTCGTCGCTCGTCGCGAGTCTCTTCTCCGGCCAGCACCGCTGTAGCTTGTAGGGTGTGCACTGCACACCATGACCCCGGCGTACTTGCAGCGAAGGTGTGCGGTGCACACCCTGCGAACTCCGAGAGACGAGTGACGAGAGACGAGCGACCTGCCAGGACACCCCAAAACGCCAAGCTCAACAGTAGGATTCGGATCGTGCGTCTCTTCATCGTTTCGACTTCTCTTCCACGCGTTGCACCAGTTCGATCGCCTCTTCGATCTGTTCGGCATCGACCGAGGCGCCGATCGACGCATAGCGGGCCGCTTCCGCTTCGGCGATGCGTTCCCGGAAGCGTTCCGCCAGGTCCGCGTCGTCCGTGGCAACCAACACGACACCGTGACAATCGTCGGCGGTCAGCGAGCCGGCTGCCCGGTCAAAGCGGTCGCCGATATACCCCCTTAACGCAGCGGCCAGCAGATCGTGTCGTTCGCCTTCGGGGGCTGCCCCCGCCGTACGGAGATGGCGCACCGCCGTCGACGCCGCTTGGCGCCGGCGCTTCCGCGCCACCGTCTCCGGGCTGGTCCGCGTCCCCAGGCGAAAGGCGACGCTGCCGATCAGTCCGATCAAAGGCAGCAACCAGAGCGCCGCGTAGCTGGGGCGCGCCAGCGCCGCCACCGGCGAAAACGCCTGGTTCTCCAGGACCTCCGGGCCGTAGTAGTTCGCGCTGAGCCCCTCGCGCATGGCCTGCACCTTGCGTGCGACCGACGAAGGCTCCAGCCCCTCGATATCGGCGCTGGTCAGCACCTTGGCCGCCGCCACCTCCAGTGGAATCGGCTCGGTCCGGGCGACCACGTAGTTCCCTGCGTCTGGATCGAAATAGGCCAGCGGGATCGGCGGAAGCTCCGTCACGCGGTCGTCGCTGGCCCGCACCGTCTGCGTGAACACCTTCTGTCCGTTCTCCACCACGGGCGAGGCCTTCTCGCTCGGAATCTTGAAATGGTTCGCCAACTCGGGCACCGCCTCCAGGTCGGGCCATTGCACCGGCTTGAGATATGGATTGCCCCCGATGCGAACGGTCAGCGTGATCGGATCGCCCACGCTCACCTCGGTCGGCGTCGCACTGGCGGAAATCGTGTAGCGACCCACCAGTCCGTAGAAGCCCTCGGGCCGACCCGACGCAGGCAACGGCAAGACCTCCAACGCAATCGGGTCCGACGCCACACTGAAGCGCCCGTAGTTGACGCGGACCGGATTGAGGAAATCTCCCGTCCGGACCCGACCGGTCGCCATGCTCGTCGAGACCGTCACCGGCTCCAGCGTGATCGCCCCCGGGCGCTTCGGGATCAGGACCTTGCGGAAGGCGACGATCGCCGCCTCCATGCCCTTGATCATCTCGCGGTTCTCGTACACCTGGACCGGCACCCCGTGAATGCTCGTCTCCGTCCGGGCATAGGCGTTGGAGGCATCGGGCAGGTCCTCGACGTAGAAGTCGTCGCTCTTGAAGACGGGTACCTCGAACGCGGCGTCCTTGACCTGGGCCTTGACGATCCAGCGGACCTCCAGGACGATCGGCTGGCCGACGTAGCACCTCGTCTCCGAGACCGCCACCTCCAGGTCCAGGCGATCCGTCGTGCCCGGCGCCGCCACCGTCACTTCGACCGCGTTGGTCTTATACGTCTTGTCGTCGACCACAACCGTCACGGGCGGCAGGACCATCGTCCCGGGCTTCTCGGCAGCGATCACGTAATTCTCCGAATAGCTGATCGTCGTCTGACCGCCGATGGTCTGCATGGAGCTGCCGCTGCCGGCCCGCTGCGGATTGAACTCGGCGATCGGCGAAACGTCGATCCGACTCGGTTTGCCCCCTTCGACCACCACCGAGTACGTGAACCGCTGGCCTGGGTAGATCGTCATGTCGGAATCCACCTTCGCGTAGACCCGCGTCTGGGCGCCCGCGCGGGCACCGCCGGCCAGCAGGAGCGTTGCCACGAACAAGATGGTTGCGCCGAGATGCTTCATGCTACCAATCCTTTTCGACCTTCGGGCTCTGCGTTCTTCGCAGAATCTGCCGCTGTTCTTTCTGTCGCTGTTCCTTGTCGAGGATTTCCTGGGCGGTGGTATCGGGCACCGCCTCCCGTTCGAGTTGTTGCTGCTCCTGTCCCTGGTCCTGCTGGGGCTGCTCCGATTGAGGCTGCGGCTCGGCCCGATTCGGGTCCTGCTGCGGATCGGGCTCCTGCCCCTGCGGCGCCTGGTTCGGGTCCTCGGGCTGGTTCGGGTCCTGTTGTGAGTTGGAGGGCTGCTGCTGGCCTTGCTGCTGGTCCTGCTCCTGCTGATTCTGCTGATCCGGCTGGTTCTGCTGGTCCTGCTGCTGCTCCTGCTGTTTCTTGATCTGGTCGAGGATGTCCTTGATCGTCAGGCGGGCCACCTCGATGTTGCGGGCCGCCTTGGCGTTCTCCGGATCGAGTTCCAGCACGCCCCGCCAGTAGGTGATGCTCGTCTGCATGTCTTCGAGGGCCTTTTGCAGGTCCGAATCGCGCTGCTTGGCTCCCCGCTGGAAGAAACAGTTGCCCAGGTTGTACTTCGCCTTGCCCACCAGCGCCATGTCCTTGCTCTCGGCGGCCACCCCCTGGTACAGATCGATCGCCTCGCCCAGATCGTCGAGACGATAGTAGCTGTTGGCCTTGTTAAACTTGGGCACCACCGCCTCCGGCTGCTCCACCTCCGCCTCGTTGTATCTGTTGATCGCCTCCGAATACTGTCCGTCGGCATAAAGCTGGTTGCCCTGGCGGACCGCATCCCGCGCCGACTGTCCGTGCGCCGCCGTCACCATCGCCGGCAGCAAGAAGACGGCTACAAGCAGGGCCCGCAGGGGCCAGGCACCCTTCGCCCCCGCCCATGAGGAATAATGGTGTGCACTGCACACCCTACGAACTGGGTGTCTTCTTGCGTTCACTGAGCAACGCCTCGCAAATCAACAGTCCAATGGCCAGCGCCACGAAGATCTGGAACTTCTCGTCGTATTTCATCATCGTCATCGAGTCCAGCTCGCGCTTGGCTGCCGAAGCGATCAGGCTGTCGTAGATCTGCCCGAGATCCATCGTCGTCCCTGGCTCGACCGACAGGTACTTGCCCCCTTCCGTCGCGTAGGCCACCTCGCGCAACGTGTCGCTCTCGAGCTTCGACCATACCTCCTGGCCCAGGTATTTCAGAAACGTGGTCTGTCCATCGGGTCCGGTAATCGGAATCCGCGAACCTGTGTTGTCGTCGCCCAGACCGATGGCGATGATACGAATGCCGTCCTCGGCGGCCTTCTGCGCCGCCTCGACGGGAAAGCTGTCGTGATCCTCCCCGTCCGTGATGAGGATGATATCCTTGAACTCCCGACTCTGCTGGTCGAACACCTCGTCGGCCGCCTTGCGAATCGCGTCGCCAAGCATGGTCCCGCCCCGGCTGGTGCTCTCGGTCGAAATGTCCGCCAGCGCCATCCGCACGAACGCGTAGTCCTGCGTCAGCGGACATTTGACCGTCGCGTTGCCCGCGAAGGTCACGATCGCCACGCGGTCGCCCTGGAGCACCTCCAGCAAATCGGAAATCGCGATCTTCGAGCGTTCCAGTCGATTCGGCTTGATATCCTCGGCCAGCATCGACCGGCTCGTGTCCAGCAAAATCGCCACGTCCCGTCCCTGCCGACGGATCTGCTGAGGCTGCGGATTCCACTTCGGCTCCGTTAACGCCAGCACGATCAGCACGAACGCCAGCACCAGCAGGCAAGCCTTGCACACCTGCTTCGTGAGGCTGACGGTGTTGTTGATCTTCGCGAGCATCTCGTGGCTCGCCAGCATCTTCAGCGCCTGGGCCTTGCGCCAGAAACACCACGCGTACGCCGGCACCAGCACCACCGGCACTGCGAACAACAACCACAACGCCCTGTCATTTCCCAAGTTCATACTCACGGAATCTTCCGAAAAATCGTACAGCCCGCCAGCATCTCCAACCCGAGCAGAATCAGAGCAGGAAGCGTCCACCACCCGAAGTGCTCGGCGTACTGCGTGTACTGCACCGATTTGACCTTGGTCTCTTCCAACGCGTCAATCCGCTCGACGATGTCACGCAGCGACTGGGCATCGGTGGCCCGACTGTAAAATCCGCCCGTCCTCTGCGCGATCGCCTGGAGTAGGTCCTCGTCCAGATCGTCCTGCGTCGGCATGCGGAACGTCCCGAGCATCGTCTGGACCGTCGCGAAGGACTGGCCCGAGCCGATGCCCACCGTGTAAATCTTGATCCCCCACTGGGCCGCCAGGTCCGCCGCATCGAGCGGATCGTAGTCGCCCACATTGTTTCGCCCGTCGGTCAGCAGGATGATCGCCTTGCTCTTGATCTCGAACCCGCCCCGCTCGTCTTCGGGCGATTCGCCCTCGCCAAAGCCCAACTGGGCGTTGCGCCGCTCGATCTCCTCCTCCGCCTTTTTGAGCCGGGCCGCCGCCAGGGCAATCGCATCGCCGATCGCGGTGCCATCTTCACTGCGGATGTTGACGATCTCGGTCTTCCTGAGGAATTCCGTCAGGATGTTGTGGCTGAGCACCAGCGGACATACCGTGTCGGCGTACCGCGCGAAGGTGACCAGGCCGATCAGATCGCCCGTCCGACCCGCCAGGTCCTTTCGGTCGCCTTCGACAAAATCAGCCAGCACCCGCTTGACCACCTCGAGGCGGTCGAGCTTCTCGCCATCGTAATCCATCTCGGCCGCCATGCTGCCCGAGCGGTCGACCACCGCCTCGATCGCCACCCCCTCGGTCGAAATCTCGGACAGCACCGTCCCCTTGCGGGGCCGCGCCAGCGCCAGAATCAGCAGCGCCAGACACAGCAGCCGGACCGCCACCAGCACGGGACGAAAACGAAGCCGCCAGGAGACCGGGCAGTTCCGCAGGTCGACCAGGCTGGGGAACTTCACCGCCGCACCGCGCTTTTTGCGCAGCATCCGGTAGCCCAGCAAGGGCAGCACGAGAAACAGCAGAAAGGCCCAGGGCGTATACCACTGCATCTACGCCACCTCCGTCGCAGTCGGCTCTGCAGACTGTACCTGATCCGTCACGTCCACTTTCCGCTCATCGGACCGGGTCCGCTCGATGAAGTCTTTGACCAGATCGAACGTACGCTGGATCTGTTCCGTCGTCGGATCGTGTTTCGCGAACTTGACGAGATCGCAGTGCACCAAAAACTCGCTCAGCACCTCGCGGTCCATCGCACCCAGGACGTCGGTCCGCCGCAGTTCGTCCAGGAATTCCTCCGTCGTCCGCTCCGGCGCGTGTAGCGCGAAACGATCCTCGATGTAGTGCCGCAAGATGGCGCTGATCCGCTCGTAAAACTCCTTGACCTGTCCGGCCTCGATGAGATTCTCCGCGACCAGCACCCGCAGGCGAGCATAGGCAATCTCATGAGCCGACCGGAAGATCCGTTCGATCTGACGTTTCCCATTCCTCCGCAGGAAAAACCACGCTAGGCCTCCCGCTGCCACCAGAGTGACCCCGGCGCCGATCAGCAGCCAGGCCCACCAGGTCGTCGCCCTCCGCGGCATCGGCACCACGCCCTCGATGTCTTCGATGACGAGTTCCTCGCGATCCTCGCCCAGCAGGCTGGCCACCTCGACCGGGATCGGCTCGCTGGTCAGCTCGTGCCTCACATCGGGTTCGTTGACGTCGTGAAACGTGAACGTGAAGGCCGGGATTTCGTAGCGGCCCGAAAGGAATGGCTCCAACTGGTACTCATAGGTCGTCACCACGTCATTGTTCTCGTCGAGCCGCTCGCCCGGCGCGTCCCAGCGAACCAGACCGAAGTCCTGAAGCACCTCGTCGACCTTGGGCATCTCGATCTTGTAGTCAGGTCGCACCGTCGCTTCGAATTGCAGCAGCACCGTCTGGGCGATGTTGATCTCGGTCTGGTCCAGACGCACGTGGACCGTCACCGGGCCGCGCTCGTAGATGTTGTCGACCTCGAACGCGGTCTCCGCCTTGGCGCTCTCCGCATCGCGCTTGCACCCGGCACCGCCCACCAACAGGCCCGCCATGACCAGCGCCGCCATCCAGGTTGTCTTGCGAAGGGCGATCATTTCTGCGTCGAAGACTCCTGCGTCTCGGCGTCCTGCGTGGGCGCCAGAACCGAGCTGTGTACGATCACTTCGTACTTGTCCATCATCTCGTCGATGTACTCCTGCTGCACTTCCTGCTGCTTCGTCCGCAGCAGTTCCTGCATCACCTGCTGCTGCACCTCTTCGAAGCTCTTCTGCCGCTCGGGCGATTTCTCGCGAACCTGGATGATCTCCCAGCCCGCCTCCGTCTCAAACGCCTGCGTCAGAACCGTCGGCGCCTGCGCCGCGAAGATCGCCTCGTTGATCTCCTTCGCCTCGCCGATGCCCGCTACGTACGTGCCCTTGCGAATCTCCTCGGACACCGCGCCGCCCTCGCCCCTGGTCGCCTCATCCTGCGAGAACTCCTTCGCCAATGCCGCAAAGTCCTCATCGTCGCCGATGCGCTGGAGCACCTCCGCCGCCCCGTCCTCGTCGGCCACGCGGATGTGGCTGATCCTCGCCTTGGCCGGCTCGACGTATTGGTCCTTATGAGCGGAGTAGTACGTCCGCACGTCGGTCTCCGTGATGTTGATCTTCGACGCCAGCTTCTCGTCCATCAACTGCTGGCTCAGCACCCCCCGCGTCACGTCCGCCAGCACCTGCTTCGTCTCGGGTTTGTCGGCCAGCCCCTCGTCCAAGGCCTGGCGATACAGGATCTCCTGGGCCAGCCACTGGCGAAGGAACTGCTGCCTGGCCCGGGGCGCGCGGTACTGTCCTAGCAGGCGTTTCTTCTGCTCGCTAAGCTGCTCGGGGGGCAGGAACGCCTTGACGGACGCCAGTTGATTCTCAATCTGCCGCTCGATGATCGCGTCGAGGTCCGCCTCGGTGATCTTCTCAGGGCCGATCTCGGCAACCACCTTGCCCCCCGCCTGCTCCGATGGGTCCAGGCTCGTGCGGTCCATCAGTTCATAACGCAGCGCCGCGAAATTGCCCAGCGACTCGAAGCACTGCTTGACGTGCGTGTTGATCTGCGAACTCAGTTCCTTCAGCGGCGCCGTCGCTTCGCTGCGGTAGTACCGCTCGATCGCCTGGGCGTAGTGCCCCGCCTTCTCCAGCGACACCCCGGCGTGGAACAGCGCTTTGGCCCTTTCGGCTTCCGCCAGACCGGACGCAGCGGCATAGTCCGACCACAGCCCCGCTGCCTCCGAATGCAAGCCTCGCTGATCCAGGCGGGCCGCCAGCTCTTTGACCTGCTCGCCCGAGAGTCCTGGCTGCGCGGGCTTCACTTGCGATCGCCGTTCCCGGACCGTCACCGCCAGATTCGCCGCCGCCAGTGCCGCCACCGCCAGTAACAGGAGCACCGTCAGCGTGCCGCCGACCGAGCCGACCGCCTTCTTCTCCGGAAGCGAAAAATCGAGTTTCTCTGCCATCGTGTCTTACGTCCCCACGTCGGGCGGAATCCGCCTGGCTCTTACCGCCGGCGATGCCGCATGTGAAAGAACTGAATCAAATCGTTGATATACGGCTGATCCGTCGTGATCGGAATCAGATCGACGTTGACCGAGCGAAGCATGTTCTTCAACTCGTGAAACCGCCTGGCGCTATGGTCGCCATACTGCGTGCGGAAACGCTGGCTCGACGTATCGACCAGCATGATCTGCCCGGTCTCGGCGTCTTCGATCTCGATCAGCCCCACCGCAGGCATGCGAATCTCCACGCGGTCGCGCACCGGCACCGCGATCACGTCGTGCCGCTTATTCAGCAGGCTCAGCGGCTTCTTGAAATCCGTCTCGATGAAGTCGGAAACCAGAAACACCGTCGCCCGCTTCCGCGTCACCCGCGCGATGTAGTCGAGCGCCAACGGGATATTCGTGCGGCGCTTGGGCATCGTGAAGCTGAGCAATTCGCGAATCAGGCGCAGGATGTGCCGGCTGCCCTTCTTCGGAGGGATGAACAGCTCGATCCGATCGGTGAAGATCAGCAGGCCCACCTTGTCGTTGTTCTTGGCCGCCGCGAACGCCAGCACCGCGCAGAATTCCGCCGCCAGTTCGTTCTTCAGCTTGCTGACCGTCCCGAACTCCCCCGAGGCGCTCAGGTCCACCGCGAACAGCACCGTCATCTCGCGCTCTTCGACGAATCGCTTGATGAAGGGCCTTCCCGTCCGCGCGGTGACGTTCCAGTCGATCGTGCGGATCTCGTCGCCGGGCATGTACTCGCGAACCTCGTCGAACTGCATGCCCCGGCCCTTGAACACGCTCTCGTACTGGCCCGCAAAGCTGGCGTCCACCGCCCGCGAGGTGTAAATCTGAATCTGTCGAATTCGTTTTATGAGTTCTTCTGGGATCATAGGCCGGGATAGTGCTCTGTGCACGTCCTGTAAGGGCGAATGATCATTCGCCCCTACCTTCGTCTACGGGACCTCGATGTTGTCGAAGATCGTCCGGATGATGTCTTCGCTGGTCTTGTCCTCCGCTTCCGCCTCGTAGCTGACGATCACCCGGTGGCGCAACACGTCGAGCCCGATGCTCTTGACGTCCTGCGGGGTCACGTAGCCCCGCTGCTGCACGAACGCATGGGCCTTGGCCGCGATGGCCAGGTAGATCGTCGCCCTCGGCGAGGCGCCGTAACTGATCAGATTGGCGAGCGTGAGCCCATACTTCTGCGGGTCGCGCGTGGCACAGACGATATCGACGATATAGTCCTTGACCTTGTCGTCGATATAGATCTCGTCGATCACCGAACGCACCTCCGCGATATCGCCCGGTTTGATCACCGGGTGGATATCGAGCTTCTTCTCGGTCACCGCCATGCGGTCGAGGATCAGTCGCTCCTGGTCCTTGTTCGGATAGTCGATCTTGAGCTTGAGCATGAACCGGTCCAACTGCGCCTCGGGCAAGGGATACGTCCCCTCTTGCTCGATCGGGTTCTGCGTCGCCAGAACCAGAAACGGCGTCGGCAACGCGAACGTCTCTTCGCCGATGGAGACCTGCCGCTCCTGCATCGATTCGAGCAGGGCGCTCTGGACCTTGGCCGGGGCGCGGTTGATCTCGTCGGCCAGGATGATGTTGGCGAAGATCGGACCCTTGCGGGTATAGAACTGCCCGTCGGACTGGCGATAGATCTGGGTTCCGATAAGATCGGCCGGCAGCAGGTCGGGAGTGAACTGGATCCGCCGGAAATCGGCATCGATGGCCTTCGACAGCACGGTGACCGCCAGCGTCTTGGCCAGACCCGGAACGCCCTCCAGCAGAATATGCCCATTGGCCAGCAGGCCGATCAGCATCCGCTCGAGCATGTACCGCTGGCCCACGATGACCTTGTCGATCTCCGCCAGCAGCGTCCGCACGAATTCGCTCTTGGCCTGCACCATCTCCCCGATCTGCTTCACATCTGTCGCCATAAAGACTTTCCCCTGTTCGCAAACAACAATCGGTAAGTCCCCCACCACCTACCCAGCCGGCCAGACTGGTCCGTGTCCATGTGACAAAACCCAGTTATTACGTGGCCAGCCGCCGAAATGTTCGTTTGTACGCGAAAAACGCCGGTTCTTCAACCCCCCACCGCGTGCGTTCTTGCTGGCATCTGCCGCTATTTCTTCCATCGGCTGACGGTCTGGTGGGCCAGGCGGGTGGGCTCGGGCAGGCGGTACCTGGTCGTGCACGCCAGCGTCTGCTCGATGGCGTCTTCCAGCGTGCAGCGATTTCCCACCGAGACAAACAAGGGCTTGACGTGGGTCCGCGTCCGCACGACGGCGCCGATCGCCTCCTCACGGTCTCGAAGCAGGCTGCGCGAACCTTTCCCAAGTCCAGGCTCCTCGAACGTGCCCGTCAGGCGGCTCTTCGCGCAGCCGATCGTCGGTTTGTCGAGGAACAAGCCCAGGTGCGCCGCCAACCCCAGCCTCCGCGGATGGGCAATCCCCTGCCCGTCGATCAGGAACAGGTCGGGCTCGCTCTCGAGCTTTTCGATGGCCTCCAGACACACCGGCGCTTCGCGAAACGAAAGCAACCCCGGAATATAAGGAAAGGTCACGTCCTGCGACGCACCAACCGTCTCGATCACTTCAAATGCCGTCTGGGTGGCAGCCTCAAGCACAGCTTGGGGGTGGCGTGCCTTGGGAACGCCCCCTGATTCCGTCGGAGATAAGGACACTACCCGGCGTAGGACCACCACCGCCGCAGCAATGCGTTTGCCGCCCTCCGTGAATGCACAATCGAGCCCCGCGATAATCTGGGGTTCCTTCTTCAACCGCTCGATGCGCACGCGCCCCGCCAGACGGCTCTGAACCTCCCGCGCCTCCGCATACGATAGATCCCACTCATGCAGGTCACGCATTGGAACTCCGCCGTGATGGTGCTTCTATTTGGCAAACATCTGCTCGAACAGTTCTCTGGCCCGGGACAACCCCTCCTCGCTGACCGCAACGGATTTCGCTTTGCCCTTGGGGTTGGAGATATAGCCCTTCTTGTGAAGGCGGTCCATGGTATCCCAGTCGAACGATTTCCAGGCTCGCGGGCCGTAGTTGTCCTCACACGTGACCAGATACAGCAGCGCCAGCGTGCAGTCGTCGATCTTGTCGTCGTCGATTTCCATCTCATTCGTCCCTCACAGCACCAGGAAGAAGGGAAGACCCTACGCGGCTTCTTCATCGGTCTCCATCCAGTCAGGCAACGGTGAGCCCGTCGCCAGACTGTAGGCCGTCTCGGGCGCAATATCCACCTCGTCGCCCCACGTCACAACGCCAAGCTCCTCATTCACCTTCGCCCCTCTGAACACCTCCGGGTCCCGCAGCTTGGCAAATACGCCGCCTTTGGCGATGATCGGCTTACAGTCCAAGACACCCGACTTGCCATCGTCGAACGTAAGCTCCAATCTGAACTCGTCCAGGCATTTGACACTAACCACATCGTGGTACATGGCTGATCCCTTAGCTGAGAGGAGCAATCTTGTTGGGAACCTGCTCATTGCGCGCACGCTCCCAATTCTCCAGCAACTCGTTTTGGTGCAGACTGGCCCACTCGATCACCATCCCCAGCGCACGGGCAGGGAACCTGCCTTCAAGCACGCTGAGCGTACGGATATCGATAACCACCTTGTGGCTGCCGTACTTGGCGTGAAAATGAGGCGGATTGTGTTCATCATAGAACATGGCAATCACAATCCCATAGAACCGACAGATCTCAGGCATTCACATCTCCCGCGTACCTCATCGCGACGGATTGTTGCTGACAGAGCTGCCCTCAGAGTACTGACGACTACAAACACCGTGTTCGCAGCGGAAACACAGGGCCCTTGGTCATAGCACTAGACCCTTTTCAGACCCTCGTAGAGCGTATCAGGGCAGATATCCTGCTCGTGGGGCCATACGACGGTGCCGCCCTCTGCGCTAGCCTGATTGAAGTAATTGACATCCTGAAGCTCTTGGAAGACACCAAACGAAAGCAGACTGGAGCAGTCGAATACGCGCACCTCACCGTTCGTGAAGGTCAGTTCCAGCGTGTAGTCGTCTTGGGGCACAACGGCCTTGACTCTGGGATTCATGGTTTACCTCAGTGGCTCGATCATCAAGATGACAGGCATATAGTCCTGCCGTCAGTGGCTAAGTCCATACCGCACACGCGATTGTACACACCGCAACAGCCAACACAAAGAGAAAACCGCACTCACGGATGTGGGCGGTTGGCGGAAAATGGGCAAGAGGGAAGAGTTGCGTTTTCGGACGAAAGCGGTACAATGACTGGTTTGTGCCGTCCGGAAAAATGCGGGGGCGCACCCCAGGAACGGGGGATTCGTATGGACGAGAATCGAAATCGAAGGATTGGGTTCGTTACCGATATGCCGCAGCGAAACGACAAGGTCATCACCATCTCGGGCGCCGCCGAGCACAACCTCAAGAACATCAGTCTGAGCATCCCGCGCGACAAACTCGTGGTCATCACCGGCATCAGCGGTTCCGGCAAGAGTTCGCTGGCGTTCGACACGATCTACGCCGAAGGCCGCCGCAAGTACGTCGAATCGCTCAGCGCCTACGCCCGGCAGTTCCTCGAACAGATGCAGAAACCGGCGGTGGGCGACATCTCGGGCCTGCCGCCCACCATCGCCATCGAGCAGCGCAGCGCCAGCAGCAATCCGCGCTCGACCGTGGCGACCACCACCGAAATCTACGACTATTTTCGCCTCCTCTTCGCCCGGACCGGGCAGCCCCACTGCTGGGTCTGCGGGAGGGAGATCACCAGCCAGCATTCCTCCCAGATCGTCGAATCGATCCTGACCCACCCCGAAGGGACCAAGGTGCAGGTCTGCGCCCCCCTGGTCAGGGGCAAGAAGGGCGAACACAAAGAGGTTTTCGCCCATATCCAGCGCGAAGGCTTCGTTCGCGCCCGCGTCGACGGAACCATCCTCGACGTCCGCACCCCGCCGGAACTCGACAAGAACAAGAAGCACGACATCGCCGCCGTGGTTGACCGGCTCATCCTCAAGGAAGGCGTCCGCATCCGCCTCGCCGACTCCGTCGAAACCGCCCTCAAGCTGGCCGAGGGCATCCTGCTCGTCCTGCTCCAGGACCCCGAGGCCGACAAGAGCAACGGAGGCGATGGCCACTGGGAAGAGGCCATCTACAGCGAGAAATTCGCCTGCCCCGAACACCCCGAGGCCAGCCTGGAGGAACTCTCTCCCCGCCTGTTCAGCTTCAACAGCCCCTGGGGCGCCTGCAAGAGCTGCGATGGACTCGGCACCATCCTCGAATTCGATCCCGAACTGATCGTGCCCGACAAGACCGTTTCGCTGGAAAACGGCGCCATCGACGCCTGGCGCAAGGGCGGCAAGCGCATGAACATCTTCTACAACCGCCTGATCAAGCGGTTCTGCCGCCGGGTCGGCGTCAGCAAGGCGGTCCCGTACGAGGAGATCCCCGCCGAGTTGAAACGCGTTCTCATGTACGGCACCAGCGAGGAAGACACCGAGAAATACGGCCTCACCTTCGAGGGCGTGATCCCCAACCTGGCGCGCCGCTGGAAAAACACCACCAGCGATTTCGTCAAGGCCCGCCTGCATGGCTATCTCTCCGAACAGCCCTGCCAGAAGTGCCATGGAGCGAGGCTGCGGCCCGAAGCCATCGCGGTAACCGTCGGCGACAAGAACATCACCGAACTGACGGGCCTGAGCATCGAGAAGGCCCAGAAATTCTTCAACAAGCTCAAGCTGAACGAAGAACGGACCATGATCGCCACCCAGATCCTCAAGGAGATCAAGTCCCGACTGAAATTCATGGTCGACGTGGGATTGGGCTATCTGACCCTTGACCGGATCAGCAGCACCCTGGCCGGCGGCGAAGCCCAGCGCATCCGCCTGGCCACCCAGGTGGGCAGCGGGCTGGTGGGCGTCTGCTACGTGCTGGACGAGCCGACGATCGGCCTGCACAACCGCGACAATGACCGCCTGCTGGGCATCCTCCAGAAGCTCGCGCGGATCGGCAACAGCGTGCTCGTCGTTGAACACGACGAGGACATCATCCGCGCCGCCGACCACATCGTCGACATCGGCCCTGCCGCCGGAACCCATGGTGGCGAACTCGTCGCCCAGGGCACCCTCGACGACATCATCCAGTGCGAGGAATCCCTGACCGGACAGTATCTCAGCGGCAAGAAGAGCATCAAACTGCCCGCCAAGCGACGCAAGTACAGCCTCCGCAAGGCCATCGAGGTCAAGGGCGCCGCAGAACACAATCTCAAGCAGATCGACGTCAAATTCCCGCTCGGCGCTTTCGTCTGCGTCACCGGCGTCTCCGGCTCCGGCAAGAGCACCCTCGTCAACCAGATCCTCCTGCGGGCGCTCAAACGCCGCCTCTACCAGTCCCGCGAGAGACCCGGCAAACACAAGAACGTCCTCGGCACCAGCCAGATCGACAAAGTCATCGAGATCGACCAGTCGCCCATCGGNNGCAACCCCGCCACCTACACCGGCGCCTTCGACCTGATCCGCAAGCTCTTCTCCATGACGCGCGAAGCGAAAATCCGGGGCTACAAGCCCGGACGCTTCAGCTTCAACGTCAAAGGCGGACGCTGCGAATCCTGCAAGGGCCAGGGCACCAAGAAGATCGAGATGCACTTCCTGCC
>NPIE01002909.1_pt1 | contig 56843 bp, 50 predicted proteins | sample 8637661 | NCBI WGS metagenome assembly NPIE01 (sample SAMN07420842, study PRJNA396082) | bioreactor metagenome | isolation source: sample BA12 brine-fed electro-methanogenic bioreactor BA | place: Japan: Kochi | collected 2016-12-09 | reverse complement strand
TTCGGTTTTGCAAATAATAAGCTGGCAGGATGAGCGGAGTCGAAGCCTTGTAAGACAAAACATATCGACTACGCTGGATGTGACGACCAAAAGCAAGCATTTAATACATAACTTTATGTTAAAATTGTCACAAGAGTTTATCAGATTTGGGCTTATTGGAGCGGCGGGTTATATTGCCCCACGCCACATGAAGGCCATCAAAGAAACGGGAAATGAGCTGGCAGCTGCCCTGGATAAGAACGACAGCGTAGGCATCATCGACTCCTATTTTCCCGAAGCGGATTTCTTTACTGAAACCGAACGCTATGACCGGCATCTCGACAAGCTGAGAAGAAAGGGAGAGGAAAAGATCGACTTTGTCAGCATTTGCTCTCCCAATTATTTACATGATGCGCACATCCGCCTGGCCCTGCGTAACGAAGCCCATGCCATTTGCGAAAAACCCATCGTGCTCAATCCCTGGAATGTAGATGCATTGCAGGAGATCGAAAAGGAAAGCGGGAAGAAAATCTATAATGTAATGCAATTGCGGCTGCACCCAGCCATTAAAAGTTTGAAAGAAAAAGTAAAAAGGGGGCCTGAAAATAAGATCTACGATCTCGACCTGACTTACATCACCAGCCGCGGGCGCTGGTACCATATGTCGTGGAAAGGGGATGTGGCCAAATCAGGCGGGGTGGCCACCAACATCGGGGTGCATTTCTTTGATATGATGACTTATGTTTTCGGAAAAGTCAAAAGGAACGACCTAAATTATTCCAGCCGGAACACCGCAGCCGGCTATATGGAACTGGATAAGGCCCGGGTACGCTGGTTCCTCAGCCTGGACCCGGAACACCTGCCGGAGCATATTGCCGGAAATGGCCAGCGAACCTTCCGTTCCATCACAGTAGAAGGCGAAGAGATCGAATTCAGCGGGGGCTTCACCGACCTGCACACCGAATTGTACCGTGATATCCTCTCCGGAGGGGGCTATGGCATGGAAGATGCCCGCACCAGCATCGAGATCGTACATCAAATACGGAATGCGGAGGCGATCGGGCTGAAAGGCGAATATCATCCCTACCTGCAAAGGATGGAACGTTGATAGAACGCAGATGACGCAGATTTAGCAGATTTTCGCAGATTTAAAATACCACGCCTGTCCCGCTTTTTGCGGGGAATGCACGAATTAGGATGATTTTACTTACAAATAAAGAATATAATTCGTGCATTCCTACCTGCAGGCAAGGCTTGGCTCCAATCAAAAAAAATCCGTGTCAATCCGCCAAATCTGCGTCATCTGCGTTCCATATTAGTGAAATAATCTGATATATTCATTCGTGCATTAGTGGCTCCAATAAAAAAATTCGTGTCATTCGCGTTTTCAGCGCCCATCCGCGTTCCATCCTAACAAAAATTTAACGTATCCTCTATACCCCTTTTACCAAAATTTCCCTTACTTTTGCATCTTAAGCATTAAAAGTGTTAATTTTCAAATCGTTCAACCAATAAATATTACCGGATGAAACATTCCTCAGCATTTCTTTTCAGGCTGTTTATAATACTGATCACGGGGGCTGCTATTCTCTCTTCCTGCGTGCCCCAGAAAAAGATCAAGTACCTGCAGATCCAGGAGGCCGCCGAACAAAAAGACAGCTTCAGCAATGAAAGAAAAATAGAGTACAAAATACAACCCGGGGATAACCTGTATATCAAGGTTGTGAGTATCGATGAAAAGACCAGCGCCCTGTTCAATACTTCAGATACCCGCAGTTCATACGCCATGAATTCCGATGCCGGTATCTACCTGAACAGTTATACGGTGAATGAGAACGGGAATGTGGATTTCCCCCTGATCGGCAGCGTGGAGGTGAAGAATCTTACGGTTGAAGAGGTTAAGAACAAACTGCAATTGACCCTGAATGAATATCTCAGGGAATCGGTGGTGATCGTGAAAATGGTAAATTTTTACGTTACCATGCTGGGAGAAGTGAGGCGCCCGGGCGAATATAAGATCTACCAGGATGAACTGAACATCTTCGAAGCCATCTCCCTGGCCGGCGACCTGACCGATTTTGCCAACCGCAACGAAGTAAAACTGATCCGGCAGACCAAAGACGGCAGCAAAATAATCGACATTGACATGACACAGGCCGACATTCTTACCTCTGATTATTTCTATATGATGCCCAATGACATTGTTTACGTAGAGCCCCTCAAAGGCAAACAGTTCACTTTTGCCAACTTCCCTTACGGCATCATCTTCTCGGCCATTTCAACCACCTTATTGTTAATCAATTATTTTAAATAAGCAGCAAGAAAATGAATAACGACAATATTCAGGATATACAGCGGGAGCAAAGCATAGACTACAAAGCCCTCTTCTTTAAATTTTATGCTTACTGGCATTTTTTCGCCATTGCCATTTTCATCACCCTCATCATTGCCTTTTTGTTCAACAAGTACACCAAGCCGATCTATAAAGTCACCACCACGGTGCTGGTGAAAGATGACAAGTCCAGTATGGACCCTCAGGCATTGTTGGGCTTCGGGATCTCCAATACCCAGCAAAACCTGGAGAACGAGATCGGCCTCCTGAAGTCTTACTCCCTTACCCATCAAACCATCAAGACGCTGGATTTTGATGTGTCCTATTTTACAGTGGATAATTTCATTCACACAGAACTCTATCCCGAATCCCCCATCGAAGTGGTATACGACACCAACCACCTGCAGCCCATCGGCATGCGTTTTTACATTACATTTCTCAACAATGGCAAATTCAGGCTGGAAGCCGACGGGCAAAACGTCAGGTTATACAATTACCGCAAGAATGAATTTACCGAAGATGAATATCCCGCATACCGTTTTACAAAAGAGTATTCAGTTGGTGAACAGATCGAGAACAAAATGTTCAAATTCAAGGTTTACCTGACCCGGCATTTTGACGAGAAAGCGCAAGAAGAGCAGGAATTGTATTTTGTATTTAATGATACCGAAAGCATCATCAGCAAATACCGGGGTTTTGAGATCGAACCCATCAACCGGGAAGCTTCCATCGTGGAGATCTCTCTGGAAGGAAGCAATACCCAGAAAGCGGTGGATTTTTTGAACGGACTCACCAATCAATATTTGAAAAGCGGCCTGGACAAGAAAAACCAGATCGCCATCAATACCATCAACTTCATCAACCAGGAGCTGGAAGGCATCATCGATTCATTGCGTTTTGCCGAGCAGAACCTGCAGGATTACCGTACAGAGAATACGGTCATGGACCTGGAGTTCCAGTCGCAACAGGTGCTGGAATACCTCAAGGAGTTGCAAAATCAAAAGGCAGAATTGATGATCAAGGCCAAGTACTACCAGAATCTCAAGGAATACCTTTTGAGCCGGAATGATGTGGAAGATATCGTGGTGCCCTCTTCCATTGGCATCGACGACCCGACCGTCAATGAGCTGGTGCTGGAACTGACCAAGCTCTATACCGAAAGGGCCGAGCAATTGCTTACTTCCACCAAAAAGAGCCCCATCGTCCTGAGCATTGAAAGCAAGATCCGCGACATCAAAAATGCTTTGGTCGAGAATATCAACAATTTGCTGGAAACCTCGGTGATCGGCATCACCGATATTGACGAACGCATTGATGAACTCATCGGCAGGATCAGCAAGCTGCCTGAAACCCAGCGCCGCCTGATAAACATTGAGAGGCGCTTCGAGCTGAACAACTCACTTTACACTTACCTGCTGGAGAAAAGGTCTGAGGCCCAGATCACCAAGGCCTCAAATTTACCCGACAATGAAGTGGTAGACAAAGCCCGGATCCCCGCAGACAATGCACCGATCTACCCTAAAAAGGCCCTCAACTACCTCATTGCCCTGGTGATCGGGATCATTGTTCCTGTTACCTACATCCTCACAAAGGATTATTTTAACGACAAGATCATAGAGCGTAGGGATATAGAGAATGTGACCAATCTTCCGATAGTGGGCCACATCGTCCATAGTTCCAAAGAAACCAAGATGGTGGTGGCAGAATCGCCCAAATCCTCCATTTCGGAATCTTTCCGTTCGGTGCGTACCAACCTGCAGTATTTCACCCAGGGCCAGGAGCAGCAAACCGTTCTGGTCACTTCCGACATGGTGGCTGCCGGAAAGACCTTTATTTCCATCAATCTGGCTTCCATTTTCGCACAGTACGGCAGAAAAACATTGCTGATGGGCTTCGACCTGCGTAAACCCAAGATCTACCAGGATTTCGGTTTGACCAATACGGAAGGGATCAGCTCTTACCTCATCAGGAAAAGCGAGCTGGAAGATATCATTCAAACCTCTCCCATCCCCAATATGGATGTGGTCATGGCAGGCCCGGTACCTCCCAACCCCGCCGAGCTGATCGCCTCAGAGAGAAACCAGCAATTGTTTGATGAACTGAAAAAAAGATATGATTACATCGTCATCGATACCCCGCCCGTGGGCCTGGTTACCGATGCCTTCCTGCTGATGAAATATGCGGATGTGAACCTCTTCATCGTACGCCAGAACTATACACACAAAAAGATCTTTGCTTCCATCATGAAAGATGTGGAATCAAGAAAACTGCCCAACCTGGCCATCCTGGTCAATGACGTCAAACTCACCCGGGATTCCTATGGTTATGGATATGGGTACGGATACGGGTACGGTTATGGCTATGGCTACGGATATGGATATGGTTATGGCTATGGCTACGGTTACTATACCGATGACAAGGAAGAGCAAAAACAGGGCTTCTGGAGTAAGATCTTTAATAAGTAGCCTTTAGAACGCTGATGACGCGGATTTGGCGCCACAAATTCACGAATGAAATTATTAAACACCTTTCCTAACTGGTTCATTTAGAGCCAAACTTGTCTCGCTTTTTTCGGGAAATTCACGAATTTATTTGTAATAGAATTGCACGAATTATGAGGAAATAGCTAGTACTGCTTAGGAATGTTTACTGTCAATTTAAAATCCAAAGAAAATTATTCATTCATGGCTCCAATACCCCTATTAGTGCCATTCTAAATTACTATTCATTGGTGAATCCCTGGCTCCAATCAAATTCGTTTTATTCAAAATCAATATTTATTCGTGCATTCGTGGCTCCAATCAAATTCGTGTCATTTCGTTTTCAATTTCTATTCGTGCATTCGTGGCTCCAATGAAATCCGTATTCATCCCCAATAAATCCCCATTCATCCAACAAAATTTTTATCTCCCCCCAATTCATTCTTTCTTTGTTTCTTAAAGTTAAAAACAACAAAAGATGAAAAAAGCATTGAAGATCATCGGAATACTTGCCATCCTCGGGATCATTGCCGCTTACGGGGTTTATGAGTTCGTGCTCAATAAGTCCCATCCCGATTATGCAAAACTGGAGGCTGATTACAGCCTGCAGGCCGCGGAGCTTTATCATCAGTTCCAGGAAGACAAAACAAGTGCCGGGGAGAAATACAATGGCAAAATGATCGCCCTCAGCGGAAATCTCAGCAAGATAGAAAGCCAGGATTCATTGCTTACAGCCGTTTTTGTTTTTGAACAGGGGATGTTCGGAGATGAAGGGGTGCGCATCTCCATGCTTCCGGAGCATCATAACGTCCTGAAAAGCATGGATATGCCGGCCGAGGTCAGCATCAAGGCCTATTGCACCGGCAGCACGGATGCGGATGTGGTGCTGAAAAAAGGAAGTGTAATTAATCAATAAAAAGAAAAAGAAATGAAAAAGATATTATTTAGTTTACTCATAAGTATGTTTTTGGTTGGAGGCGCTTATGCCCAGCGCTATGTTACAAAAAGCGGGCACATTCAGTTTTATTCCGATACACCGGTGGAAACCATCGAAGCACACAATCATCAGGTGAATAGTGCATTGGATGCCGGAACGGGAGATTTTGTCTTTAAGGTCCTGATGCGGGGTTTTGAGTTTGAAAAAGCCCTGATGCAGGAACACTTCAATGAAAATTATGTAGAGTCGCACAAATACCCCAATGCCGCATTTATGGGCAGGGTAATCAACCTGGAGGAGATTGATTTCAGTACGGATGGCACCCATAATGCCATGGTGGAAGGAGAGCTTAGCATCCACGGAGTGACAAAGAAAGTGAAAGAAAAAGGAAGCTTTGAAGTGAAGGGAGACAAAGTATCCGGAAAAGCGAAGTTTACCATCCTGGTAGCAGACTATGATATCAAGATCCCCAGGGCAGTGACTGAAAACATTGCCGAGGAGATCGAGATAACTGTAGATGTTGAATTAGATAAACTCAAAAACTAGTATTTACTCGATAAACCAGGATTGCTTTGAGGCCCGTCATTTGATGGGCCTTTTTTGATGGAAATAAATTGCCACGAATGAATTTTATTTAGAATGGCACAAATTGGGGGTAATAGGGCCACCAATGCACGAATGAATTTTATTTAGAATGGCACAAATTAGGGTAATAGAGCCACCAATGCACGAACTATTTTATTTAATAGTTTCACTAATTGGATTGAATACAGCAAAGGCTCTCAGCTTATTTCTAGGAATTTACGAATGCATTATGTTAACATATAATCCATATAATATTATTCGTGCATTCGTGGCGATTTTACAAAACCAGCCGTTTGTATACCAGTTTAGCTTCACCAAAGTTTACCAGCAGGCCTAATCTGTTGTTTGATACTTTCAAATAATTGATGACCTGGGCAGAATGCTCATTAATCAGTCGGGAAACACACTTGATTTCAAGGATAATTTTGTCGTATAGCACGAAATCTGCATAAAATTTATGAGGAAGTACTGTTCCTTTATAATTGACTGAATACTCGACCTCCCGCTGAAAAGGGATCGAATGATTTTTGAATTCATACTCCAAAGCATCTTTGTAAACGATCTCAAGAAAACCAGCTCCAAGGTGGTTGTGTATATCAAAACAAATTCCGATAATATCGTAGCTTTCTTTTTTGTAGATGATGTTGTTCATGCCTTCAGGTGGTTGATGGTAGGATAAAACTACGAAAAATTTGTGAATTCCTGTAGGCAATCATGTCGTGGATCCAATCAAATCCGTGTAATTCTAATCCAAAATTCATTCGTGAATTCGTGGCTCCAGATCAAACCCGTGTCCTCAGCGTTCTATCTTCCCCGGGTTATCCTTCAAAAACGCCTTCCACCCGGTATATTTCTTCCCTTCACTCCCGGGTCCGCCCTGAAAGTAATGGCAAACGGCAGCGGCCAATCCATCAGAGGCATCCAGGTATTGCGGGGGATCTTTGATGCTGAGGAGGTTGCACAGCATGGCCGAAACCTGTTCCTTGCTGGCATTGCCCTTGCCGGTGATGGCCTGCTTGATCTTGCGGGGTGAATATTCAAAGATGGGCAGGTTCCTTGACAAACCCGCTGCCATGGCCACACCCTGGGCCCGGCCCAGCTTCAGCATACTTTGCACGTTCTTACCGAAAAAGGGTGCCTCCAGCGACATCTCATCGGGTTTATACTCCTCGATCAGTGCCATGCTTCGCTCAAAGATCTTGCGCAAACGCAAAGGGTGATCGTCGTATTTATTTAATTTCAATATGCCCAGGGTAATGAGTTCAATCTTTTTATCTTTGTTATGGATTAAACCGTAACCCATGATGGTAGTGCCCGGGTCGATGCCTAATATGATGCGGTCGCTTTTCAAAACCTGATTGTATATGATCAAGGCAAATTTAAAGAAAACATACAACTATCTGATACGGGCTTTTATCATTCTTGCCACCTGGATATTCCTTTACTGGCAGATTTTCATCGACCGCAGGGAAACAGAAGAACTAAGCCTTAACGGGGTTTACGACTATTTCCTCGACTTGACCCACAGACCACTCTTCCTGTGGGGCGTTTTGCTGGTCTTCCTCCTGATGTTCGTAAACTGGTCCATAGAAACCTTAAAATGGCGTTTTCTCATCAGCAAACTAGAGCCGGTGGGATTTGTAAGGGCCTGGGAAGCTGTGTTCACCGGAATTTCGGTTAGCGCCTTCCTGCCCAACCGCACCGGAGATTACCTGGGAAGGGTCTTCATCCTGGAAAAGGCCAATCACATCGAAGGCATCCTCATTACCATCATTGGCAGCATCAGTCAATTCATTGCCATCATCCTGGCGGGTTCCGTGGCCCTCTTTTTCTTCCTGCCGGAATTTACCGAAACTTCAGACTATTTATACGGTTATTTCTACCCGGCCCTGCTGGCAGTCAGCCTGGTTTCCAATTCCCTCATGCTACTGTTCTATTTCAACATATCCATACTGGGCAATTTCCTGAAAAAGTTCACCCCGGGCAGATGGAAGAAGTTCAGGGTTCACCTGCAGGCTTTCTCTTACTTCAATCAGCGGGAATTGCTGAAAGTCTTGCTTCTCAGCCTGCTGCGTTACCTGGTTTTCTGTTTCCAGTTTTTTCTTTTGTTACAGGTATTCCAGGTACCTGTGCCTTACCAGTACGCCATGATCCTCATCCCGGTGATCTACCTGGCCATTACGGCCATCCCCACGGTGGCCCTCACCGAGCTGGGAGTTAGGGGCAGTGTTTCCGTCTATATCATTGGCCTCTATTTCATCATGACCGGTTCTGAAAGCTTTTCGACAAACATCGGGATCTTCTCAGCCTCCTCCCTGCTCTGGCTCATCAACATCGTGATCCCTGCCCTTGCAGGTACCTTTTTTGTTTTCCGTTTGAAATTCTTCAGAAAAAACAATGCCCATGGGAAGCACGAATGAATTGATCATCCTGCTGCTGCAGTTTTTCGGCATCGCATACCTTGTGCTGATCGCCCTTTACACCTGGGGCTGGTTCAGGATGAAAGCATTCCGGCCGGGGGATAAGGATCCGGCGCAATTTTTAAGTGTGCTGATCGCGGCAAGAAACGAAGAGGAAAGCATTGGTGATTGCCTGTCCTCCCTGCTGGCACAGAATTATCCGGCCGGTATGTATGAGATCATTGTGGCAGATGACCGCTCGGAGGACGGAACAGCCGCTCTTGTAGAAAAGTTCATCCGGGAACATCCGGATCATTTCCTGCATCTTTTACGCCCCGAACCGGAGGACGGATCAGGCAAGAAGGCGGCCATTGCCCGGGCCGTAAAAAAATGCAAAGGCTCACTGATCGTCAGCACCGATGCTGATTGTGTAATGGGCAACCGTTGGCTGATAAACATCGCATCGTATTATGAAAAACACCGCCCGAAGATGATCTCAGGCCCTGTGGCTTTTCAGCGGGAAAAGAATATGTTTTCCAAATTGCAGTCGCTGGAATTTCTCAGCCTGATAGCCTCAGGTGCAGGATCGGTGGCAATACATTCGCCCATCATGTGCAATGGAGCCAACCTGGTTTTTGAAAAAAAGGCCTACCTCGCTGTAAAAGAAGACAATGCAGATGAAAATTTTATGTCGGGAGATGATGTTTTCCTGATGCTCAAGATCCGGAATCGTTATGGAAAGCATGCTGTTCAATTCCTGAAAAGCCGGGAAGCCCTGGTTTATACCATGGCAAGCAATAGTTTCGGTGCATTTCTTAAACAACGCCTCCGCTGGGTTTCCAAGTCAAAAGGCTATACCAACCTGGGCATCATCACCGCTTCTCTGCTGATCTATCTTTTCAACTATATGATCTTCGCCTCTTTTCTGCTTTCCTTCTGGATCCCCGGGCTCATAATTCCTTCCTTCCTTGCCCTGGCCTTTAAAAGCCTGGTCGACCTGCCCATCTTGCTGGGGATCACGGCTTTTGCGAAAAAACAATCCCTGATGTGGCTTTTCCTGCCACTGCAGATACTGTATGTGCCATATATTGCGATCGTGGGACTGGTGGGGAATCTGGTGCGGGTGAACTGGAAGGGACGCACCGGGCGGTGATAGAACACGGATTTTCGCAGTAAAAGCAGAAAAAACACGGATTTATTGAACCACATAAGACACATAAGGCACATAAGAATTCTATAGTTTCATTGTTCAACTGTCTCATTGTTTCAGTATCTCACAGTCTCACATTGGCTGCAGAACCCAACAAGGCTTTGTCATTATTCAATAGAGGCATTTGGTGTTATTGGAATATTTCACACAATTCAATCTTCGTAGGGTTTTAGCCCCAGCTTTCGGCATAAAACCTGTGACTTGCAACTGTTTACAAATAAATCCGCTCCAATCAGTTTTTACAGCGCAAATCAGCGTTCTATCCGCCCTTTAACCACTCCTTAAAAGGCCCGCTCCGGTCGGTGCTGGTGACGCTCTCAAGTTCACAGGACGGATTCAGTTTTACTTTCACCCTCGACTTGGAATAGCTGATCATCTTTTCGATGGAATCCAGGCTGATGATGAATGCACGGTTGATGCGGAAGAAACGCCCGGGGTCGAGTTCGGATTCGAGCTGGTCTAAGCTCTGGTCGACCGGGTAGTTGTGCTTGTCGCGGGTGGTGAGATATACGATCTTCTGGTCAATATAAAAATAGGCCACTTCCTCAATGGGTATCACTTTGAACTGGGATCCTATGCGGATCATGAAACGCTTTCGGTAGCTGGTCTTTTCAGCGGTCATCATCCCCGAAAGCCTGGAGAGGTCAAAATCCGGTGCCGTTTTCTTTTCCAGTTTTCTGAACTTTTTCAGGCTCTCGGTCAGTTCTTCTTTTTTGATGGGTTTCAACAGGTAATCAATGCTGTTCACCTTGAAAGCCTGAATGGCATACTGATCGTATGCTGTAGTGAAGATCACAGGACAATTCACCTCCACCTGTTTGAAGATCTCAAAGCTGGAGGCATCCGCCAGGTGGATATCCAGGAAGATCATTTCAGGTTCGGTATGGGTTTTCAGCCATTTAACCGTGTCTTCCACTGTATCGATCCGGTCGAGTACTTCCGTGCCCGGATCGATCTCTTTTAACAATTTCTCCAGCCTTTCGGCCGTCATTTGTTCATCTTCTACGATCAATACCTTCATACTTTATATTTTTTGATCAGGGGCAGGAGCACGCAGAAAATCTCCTCATCCTGTTCAATTACAACTTCCCTGCCGGCAATGATGCGGTATCTTTCCCGGATATTGTTCAAACCCACACCGGTTGATCTTTCAGCCTCTGCTTTAGGTTGCCGTTTATTGCTGACACGGATATAATTATCTTTTACTTCCACCAGGATCTGCAAAGGTTTCATACGGGAAACCACATTGTGCTTGATGGCATTTTCGATGAGCATTTGCAGTGTGAGTGGCGGGATCAGGCTTTCCTGATATGCTTCAGGGACATCGATCTTGTACCGCAGGTTTTGCCCGTAACGTTTTTGCTGAATGAAGAAATAGGTCTGAATGATGCCGATCTCTTCCTTCAGGCTGATCAGCTCCAGATCTCGGTATTGAAGGATATTCCTGAAGAATTCTGAGAGCTTCTCCACATATTCCACCGCCAGTTGATCATTGTTCTCGATGAGGGAGATGAGGGTGCTGAAACTGTTGAATAAAAAGTGGGGATTGACCTGGTTCTTGAGGGTCTGAAACTCGAACTCCAGTTTTTCTTTCTTGAGCCGTTCCCGGACCCGCAGGCGGTTTTCACGATATTTAATATAGGCAAAGACAATGCTTCCCAGCAGGACAAACAGCAGTACGTAAAACCACCAGGTATTCCAGAAGGGCGGACGGATCTCAAAAGAGTAACTCATAATCTCAGCATCACTAAGATCTTCCCCTATGCCCGAGCGAAGCTTGAAGGTATATTTTCCGGGCGAAAGTTGAGAATAAGTAATGAAACGGTTTTTGCTGCGGTTCCATTCCAGGTCGTGCCCTTCTAGCATGATCTCGTAATTCACTGCATCGGGCTCAATATACCACAGGCCGATATAAGAAAATGAAAAATGATTCTGGTCCCAGGAAAAAACAGGCTCCGCTTCAACATCCACGGGCTGCAGGTATACGGATACCCCGGTAATGCGCGTAATGGGGCTGTCGAGATATGGATAGGAAGAAGCTTTGTATTTAACAATACCGTTGGTGGCCCCGAACCAGATATTCCCGTTTCGATCGCGGGTAATGGCATTCAGGTTGGGATTCACATCCACCAGGCCCACCTCTTCACCATAATAACGAATGTTTCCGTTTTCCGGGTTAAATATATCAAGGCCTTTGTCGTGCAGGATGATGATGTTATTTTCTTCATCGGTTTCAATGCCTGAAATTTCCAGTTCGCGGATGCCATCCTCCAGGCCATAACTGCTGAATTTCATCCCGTCAAAACGGTAAATACCACTTTCGGAAGTAGTAAACCAGATATTACCTTCCCTGTCTTCCGTGATGGAATAGACCACATTGTCTTGCAGACCCTCATCTTCATCGTAATTCACAAAAGCTTCGCCGGTATACAGGGTAATGCCGTTTCCATCGGTGGCAAACCACACCCGGCCCTGTTCATCCACAAATACCTTGTAAATGAAGTTGTTGCCCAGGCCATTTTCCTCCCGGTAGGATTGAAAACGAAAGGCGTTCTTAACTATTCTTCCTTTTTCCGGAAGTATAAGCCGGGAAACGCCGCCCAGGGTGGCCAGCCAGATCTCATTGTGGTGTCCATCAATCGAAAGAACATTGTTGTTGATGAGGCCGTCCTTTTCGGTAAAATGCATGATTTCCCCAGAATCCGGGTTCAACCGGTAAAGTCCTTTTCCGAATGTACCCAGCCAGACAAAACCGCCTGGATCCCGGTAAATACTCATAATATTGAGCTTATTGCTTACTGTCTGATATTTTTTTAGTTTCTGGTTGCCGGTGAATGCCAGGGGATGGCTGAACAGTCCCTGGCTGTTGCTAAACCAGAGCAAGCCCTGCTCATCTGCCAGCAGGGCCAGGGGATCGGAGAAATCAAGACCTTCGTGGGAAACAATGAATTCAAACTTTTCCCCGGTACTCTGGATGAGGTGGTTGCCGGAAGCGATCCAATAATTGCCTTCCACTCCTGCCAGAACGTCTTCAATACGATTAAAAGTCAAGCCTTCATGGTCTCTGGTATATTCTTTTACACCGCCGGTGGAGGGATGCAGGTCAATGATCCCCGAAGCGGAAGTACTTATCCACAGGGAATTTTTGAAAGGGAGTATTCCGCTCACCCTTCCATAAGACCATTCCTTCCGGAGCAACTCACTGCTCAAACGATCTCTTTGCACATCCCAGCGAGCGATACCGGCATCCTGCATACCGATCAGCATATCCCCATTTTGATCCCTGCAGAGCCTGGTGATGATGATGTCCGGAAGGCCGTCGCGGGTAGTGATGGCAGAGGTTTCAAATTGATTGTCCCTGAAACGGCAAATGGCAATACCGGCATCGGTACCCGCCCAAACGGAAGCCGCAGGTCCGTTTTCAAGGTCATACACATAATTGTCGTTCAGGCCATTACCGGTATCCAGCTTCCACAATCTTTCCCCCTCAAGCATCAAGACACCTCCACCATAGGTAGCCAGCCAGATCCTTCCCCCTGGATCCTGTATAATATCCACAACAGGGCTTTCCGGCATGATTGTATCCTTATTCAGGAATCTGATTTCATCCTTGCTGCAGGTGGCGATGCGTCCGTTTTCATAACCCAGCCATAGCCTGGTATCCCTGGTTTCACAGATAGCTGTTACATTCCCCTGATCCTTTTTTTTACTGGGTTCAATCCGTTCAAAATCAAAACCATTGTAACGGTATAATCCCTCGGTAGTTCCGAGCCAGATAAATCCGTCGCTGCTCTGATAAATTTTGTTGATGCGCAGTTCAGCAGGAAAATATGCTGGTAAAATGGTCCTGAAATAAGGGTTTTGTGCCGGCAGGATCATCCCGCATACAACAAAGATCAATATGGATAAAATCCTGGTTTTCATTCTTTCCTCACTTGTAGCACGGCCTGGATTTTTACATCGATCACCTCGGCGATTTTCTGGTAAACGATGCGTGGAATTTTGATGTTGTGATCTTCAAGCGGTACGGTAAATTCAGCCACAACCTCCAGCTGATCACCCTTTTTGATCAGTGTGGCCCCGATGATCCTTTCCCGGCTAATGCCGTGTATCTCGAAATCTCCCTTGGCCCGCAGGCTGTATGTGGCATCTTTTGAAAAGTCATGATCCTCGATGATCTTACCCTGAAAAACGGAAGCGGGATATTTATGGGACTCTATGTAATTTTCATAAAAATGCTCCTGCTGAAGGGGGCTGTTAAAACCCACAAAGGAATTATTGTTGATGCTGAAAGCAAAGGTTCTTTTGTCGAGGTCTATGGCTCCACGCAGGCTGTATGAACTGGCGCTGATCAGCTCCAGCGGGGCATCCGAAACAAATTCCACATAGCCGCTTTCGGTATAATACACTTCCTGTGCATTCATGCCAGCCGCCATCAACAGGAATGCCAGCATGCCGGTGATGATTTTATGAGGCAGGCATTTAAAAATTCTCTTTGTTCTCATTTTCCAATCGTACTTTTATGATGACCGGCTGGTGATCGGCATATGCAAAACCCAGATCCAGGGTATTCACCTCCAGGGCCAAAATATTGGGTGAAACTACAAAATAATCAATAATTGTGGTAGATGTGGATGTTTTTTCATAGGCTTTGTCAAGCCAGCGATTGGTAGGGGTTGTGCTGTCGTAAACAAATTGCCAGCCAGCGGGCAGGAAATCCCAGTCAACAGACATGATGGCTTCAAAACGGTCTTCGTTGCTAAAAGCCTCCATCTGCAAACCCGGTGGGTTCTGGTTCCAGTCGCCACCGGCTACCACGAAATTTCCTTTATTGTATTCCTCCAGCATAAAAGCTTTCAGTATATCCAGTTCCTGTTGCCGGAGTTTTTTTTCCTTAACATAAAATGAATTGTGTGTATTCACCACCACCAGGTCCTTATCCTGAAGGGGGATCCGCATGGCCATGAAACAACGGTCGAGCAGGAAAAGTTTTCGTGGCCAGCCGGCAATGCTGGGATAAGCAATGCGTTCCACTCCGGAGGGCTTGAAGCGTGACAGGCTCATCATGCCGGCCTTTACTTTTCCCATGGGTTCGAACAGGGGAACGGGCACCACCTTTACATCATAATTGATGGCAAAGCNNTAATGACTTGAGAAAATTTTACTGATGCTGTCCTGCTGATCCATAAAATAGGATCGTTTTGATCGAAGATCTACTTCCTGCAAGAGAACAAAATCCAGGCTATCGTGTTTGTTTAAGGTGTTTTTAATACCCTGCCAGTATTGTTTCAGTTCTTCCTTTGAAGGTCTTACCCCGGTACCTCCCTCATAGAAGAAATCCATGTCTTTTCCAAGCCCTGCATAGCCAATGTTCCAGCTAAGTAAGCTGAATACATTTGTGTCGGGTGCAACATCCTGCCGCGGTCCGATCACATCCAGCTTGACCCGCTCAGGGGGAACATAATCATTCACGCTAATGTACACCAGGAAAGAGCCCAGCAGGGTAAGGACAATGATAAACAAGCGGACAAGGCCGATAAGGAACTTTTTCATGTATTTGTTTTTGTGATGATATCCGATGTTAAGATAGTTATTTTTACATTTGACAAAAAAAAACATGGCTCCTTTATACGAGGGTGTGATTCTGGGTATGACCCTGGCGATTTTTTTTGGCTTTGGTCCTGCATTGTTTGCTGAGATACAAACCAGCATCCACAGAGGATTTGTTTCGGGCGTATTGTTGGCGCTGGGCGTATTCTTGAGTGATGTGGCCCTGGTGGCTCTGAGTTTCTTCGGAGCGATCAAGCTGATCAGCACCCCCGAAAACCACCTGGCTTTCGGAATCATCAGCGGAGTGATCCTCATCATCTTTGGCATCGTGACCTATACCCGGCGGGTGAAGATCACGGGAAACGAAAGAGTGGAAAACGAAGATCCCCCGGGAGCAGTTACCCTCATTCTCAAAGGTTTTTTTCTGAACATCGCCAATCCCTTTGTGTGGATCTTCTGGATGGGCGTGGTGGTGGGTTTCACTGCCAATTACAGCCAGGATGTGAAAACCCTGTTGATCTTTTTCTCTGCCACCCTGCTTACTGTGCTTATCATGGACATACTAAAATGTTTCGGAGCTTATAAAATCAAAAAATATTTAACAGCCAATCTGATCGAGTGGGTGAACCGCATTGCGGGTATTGGTTTGACAGGATTTGGAGTGTTTTTAATAATCAGATCTCTTTATGAATTCATGTAAAAATAGAAATTATGAAAAATCAAAAACCCTTTAAGAATTGGTGGTTGCTTAGCCTGAAAGGTTTGCTTGCGATCATTTTCGGAATCTTTGCCCTGGCCATGCCCGGAACTACCCTCATCACCCTGATGATGTATTTTGGCCTTGTGATCATCATCGGGGGGATCTTCCTCATTGTCGGTGCCATGTCCCACAAAGAACATACCCGTACCTGGCGGAACTGGCTCTACGAAGGCATTTTGGATATTGGGATCGGGATTGTGATCGTATTGTTCCCGAAATTTTCCATTGATATCTTTATCATCATCCTGGCGATCTGGGCCATCTCAGTAGGCTTCTCCCAGCTGTTCAATGCCATGAACGCCAACAAAGAGAATAAATCCCGCTGGCTGATGTTCCTGAATGCCCTCATCGTGATCGTTTTCTCCATCATTCTCTTCATCAACCCTTTTGAGGGAGCTGTTGCAGTAACTTACCTGGTGGGGATATTCGCGATCATATTCGGTTTGTTCATAACACTTTATTCGATCAATCTGAAGGCACTGAAGAAGGATTGATCTTTTAAAAATAACAAATCTCAAGCACCAAATTTCAACAAAGCGAAGCGATCTTCGCTGGCGCGTGTTTGTGCCTCGTGACTCCTTCTGTTTAAGGGTTTGTTGGTAAATATAATTGGGATAGGTGGGCACACCTTACAACCTAAATTCCGTAAGTCACGGGGTGACTTGTTCATTTACAATGATTTAATTGTAGAATTGTTTTTTAGTCACCCCGTGACTATCAGCAAACTAAAACAGTCATGCGGATTTTGGGTACAAACGCGCGCCAGTAGAGAATCTGGAATCTGAAATCTGAAATCTGAAATCCGGAATCTGGAATCCGGAATCTTAAACCTCTTCCAGCTTAATATCCTTCACATTGATCTGCAAACTCACCATCCCGTTCCATTCATTCTCTTCAAGGTGATAGCAAAGGTTAAAAGCGCTGCCATTGGAAATATCTTTGAAAAAATGGCCCTGCTGGAAAGCTATGGCCGGAAAAGGCAGGCTGCTGATCTCGCGGTGGATGACCTTTAATTTCAGGTGATTTTGTCCCACCACCCTGGCATGACCGGTGTCAATGAGTTTTTCGGCCATGAAAACAGGCGACATATTGCCAGGGCCAAAAGGAGCAAACTGCTTAAGGATATTAAAAAATTTACTATTGATATCGGAGAGTTTCAGTACCGCATCGATCTCGATTTCGGGTACCAGCATATGGTCTTCGATGGTAGCATCCACAATGTTGTTGAATTTTTCCTTGAAATGCACCAGGTTTTCAGGTTTCAGCGAAAGGCCTGCTGCATATTTATGTCCGCCAAAATGCTCCAGCAAATCGCTGCAGGAATCGATGGCATCGTACACATCGAAATCTTTTACCGAGCGGGCAGATCCTGTGATGAGGCCGTTGGATTTTGTGAGGACCACGGTTGGACGGTAATACACCTCGGTAAGACGGCTGGCTACAATCCCGATCACTCCTTTGTGCCATTCCGGGTTGAATACCACGGTGGCTTTCTGCTTTTTGAGTTCTGCATCCTTTTCGATCATATCCAGGGCCTCCTGGGTGATCTGGGCATCCAGGCTACGCCTTTCGGTATTGAAGTTGTTGATCTGTTCGGCAATTTCCTGGGCCCGTTCAAAATTATCGGCCACCAGCAACTCAACGGAATTATTTGCACTTTCTATCCTTCCGGCCGCATTGATCCTGGGACCCACCAGGAATACCAGGTCAGTGATGCTGAGTTCTTTGGTAAAAGTAACTTTCTTGTTCAGTCCCTGGTTTTTTCTTTTTATGTTGCTGTAATAAAGGATGGCCTCAAAACCAGGCCTGGGATTGGAATTGAGCAGCTTTAGCCCGTAATATGCCAGGATGCGATTTTCTCCGGTAACCGGAACAATATCAGCGGCAATGCTTACCACTACCAGGTCGAGATATTGCTTCAATTCATCAAAAGGCAGATTTTCTTTTTGCTGGTATGCCTGGATGAGTTTAAATCCCACCCCGCAACCAGAAAGCTCCTGGAAAGGATAATTGCAATCGTCTCTTTGTGGGTCCAGCACGGCGATGGCAGCAGGCAGTTTTTCTCCGGGCCGGTGGTGATCGCAAATGATGAAATCCAATCCTTTCTCCCGGGCATAGTCGATCTTCTCAACTGCCTTGATACCGCAATCAAGGGCAATTACCAGGCCGAAGCCCTTTTCACATGCAAAATCGATGCTCTTATAAGAGATACCGTAACCCTCCGAATAGCGGTCAGGAATATAAAAGTCCAGTTTATCATAAAATTTCTTCAGGTAAGTATAAACAAGGGATACAGCCGTGGTGCCATCCACATCATAATCACCGTAAATCAGTATTTTTTCATTTCCCTGTATGGCCTTTTCGATCCGGTCAACTGCTTTATCCATGTCCTTCATCAGGAATGGATCGTGTAATTTAGAAAGGTCAGGGCGGAAAAACTCCTTTGCCTGTTCATAATTTCTGATACCGCGCTGTACCAGCAGGTTTGCCAGGTTTTCACTGATATTCAGCTCACCGGATAATGAAGCAACCACTGTGGGTTCTCCCTGTTTTTTTATTACCCAGCGTTTTTCCATATTTTTAATTTCGTATAAATTTACTTAATCCATTCCGATTGAACTAATAATCCACCCTATTTATCGGCGATCAATCCCCAAAAGTCTTTTAAAATGTTGATCTCATGGCATCTACCGGGTTCAAACGGGAAGCATTGAATGCCGGGATAAAACCTGAAACAAGACCGATGAAAGCAGAAACCAGTACACCCAGTAAAATATTGCCCTCGGTCAAAATTAAATCAAATCCCACCATATTTGCCAGGCTCAGTGTCAGGATAAAAACAATGACAAGGCCGATGATCCCACCGAAAATAGAAAGGAAAACCGCTTCGAACAGGAACTGCAAAAGGATGAAATAGTTTTTGGCACCCAGGGATTTCTGGATCCCGATCTGCCGGGTTCTTTCTTTTACACTCACAAACATAATATTTGCGATCCCAAAACCACCCACAAGCAAAGAAAATCCACCAATCACCCAGCCCACCATGGCAATTACGGCAAAGAGCTGGTCGAAGCCTTTGCTGATGATATCCGTTTCGTTGATGGCAAAGTCATTATCGGCCGTAGGTTTAAGCTTGTGCACCGAACGCAAAATGCCCGTCAGTTCATCCTTCATCTGTTCATTGGAAATACCCTCTTTGGCGCGCACCACGATGGAGGATCCAATATCCCGTATGTCGATGGCATTGCGGGCAAAATTTACCGGGATGATCACCTGATTGTCCGAGGTATTCCCAAAAAGGTCCTCCCCTTCTTCTTTCAGCACACCGATCACATCCAGGTTGAGCCCAAATATCTTTATTTTTTTTCCTACCGGATCGACCATTTCCCCGAAGAGGTTTTTTGCGATCAATGCTCCGATGATGACAACATTGTCGCCACCCTTGGATTCAATGGGCGTAAAATAACGCCCTTCCTGCAGGTCGAAGGGCATCACCAGGTCGTAATCCTGGGTAACAGCCATAATGTTTATATTTTCGATACTGTTGTTCTGGTATTTTACCGTGCGGTTAACGGCCACCATGAAAGCAGCAGCAGCAGCAGTTGTACTTCGCCTCTGTATTTCACGCAGGTCGGCCATTTTGGGTTCCGGACGCTTGTAGTATTTCCACCAGGGATAATCTCCCCCCATGGCCCAGGGCCACTTTTGTATGAAAAGGACATTATCACCCAGGGATTCGATCTCAGTCTTGATGGAATTTTCCATGGAGTCGAATACCGTAAACACCGAAATGATAGAAAAGATCCCGATAGTTATGCCCAGCAGGGAGAGGATGGTCCTGGTTTTGTTAACCACCACCTCATTAAAAGCAAAAAAGAAGCTTTCACCGATGAGCTTTAATATGAGGATTAATCTTTTCATATTATAAACAATTGTAAAATTACATAAATCGCAGGAAAATAACAGAAATAAATTGGTGGTTGATGGGTTTTTTAATAAAATTGCAGTAGTCAAATTTTTAAATTCCAAGGTTTTGAAAAAAATAAGAAATGCTTTAATATCTGTCTATTATAAAGACGGTCTGGATGATATCATCAAATCTCTGGATAAATCCGGCGTAAATATTTATTCAACCGGCGGTACCCTTGAATACATTAGAAATTTAGGTGTCTTTGCCACTTCTGTGGAGTCGCTCACTTCTTATCCATCCATTCTCGGGGGACGTGTGAAAACGCTGCATCCCAAGGTGTTCGGAGGCATACTGGGCCGCCAGGACCTGAAAGATGACCAGGAGGAAATGAAAAAATATGAGATCCCTGAATTCGACCTTGTCATTGTAAATCTATACCCTTTTACAGAAACCCTGGCGAAAACGAATGATAATTCAGAAATTATCGAAAAGATCGATATTGGCGGGATTTCCCTCATCCGTGCAGCAGCAAAGAATTATAAAGATGTACTTTGCATTGCTTCACCCGACGATTATCAATCCCTGCTCGAAATTCTCAATCGCAAACAGGCAGCCACCAGCATTGCAGACAGGAAAAAATTTGCAGCCAGGGCCTTTCATGTTTCTTCCTCCTATGATGCTGCGATCTTCAGTTATTTCGACCGGGAAACAGAGATCAATGCTTTTAAATATGATTCAGACCAGGCCATCACGCTGCGGTATGGAGAAAACCCACACCAAAAGGGAACATTTTATGGCGATCTCTACAAAAACTTTGAGCAGTTACACGGTAAGGCCATTTCCTATAACAACCTGCTCGACCTGGATGCCGCTACCTGCCTGATCCGGGAATTCAACGAGCCCACTTTTGCCATCCTCAAGCACAACAATGCCTGCGGGCTTGCCAGCCGAGACAATCCACTGGATGCATGGAAAGATGCACTGGCAGGTGATCCCATCTCGGCCTTCGGAGGCGTGATCATCACCAACAACCTGATCGACACGGAAACAGCCGAAGAGATCAACAAATTATTCTTTGAGATCATCCTGGCACCCGGATACGAAAAAAATGCGCTGGAATTGTTGAAATCAAAGAAAAATAGAATAATTTTGCAAAAGAAGCGTTATGACCTGAAAGACAAGCAATTCAGATCGGTTCTGAACGGAGCCCTGGTACAGGAAAGGGATGTGGCCACGGAGGATAAAAAAGACCTGAAAACAGTAACTTCCAGGGCACCTACCGACAAAGAGGTCATCGATCTGATCTTTGCCAACAAGATCGTAAAACATAGCAAGTCGAACGCAATTGTACTGGCAAAAGACAAACAACTGATAGCCAGCGGAGTGGGACAAACATCCAGGGTAGATGCCCTGAAACAGGCAATTGCCAAAGCCGAAGAATTTGGTTTTGAGCTGCAGGGTGCCGTAATGGCGTCCGATGCCTTTTTCCCTTTTGCTGATTCCGTTGAAATAGCATACAAAGCAGGCATTGATGCTGTGATACAACCCGGTGGCTCAGTTCGGGATCAGGAAACGATTGACTATTGCAACGAACACAATCTTGCCATGGTCTTCACTGGCAAACGGCATTTTAAACATTAACAATACTTTATACTACAGAAGATGGGATTATTTAGCTTTTTGACGAAAGAAATTGCGATTGACCTGGGGACAGCCAATACGATCATTATATACAACGACAAAGTGGTGGTGGATGAGCCTTCTATCATTGCAATTCAGAGAGAGACCGGAAAGTTGATCGCAGTAGGGAAAAAGGCCATGATGATGCACGGGAAAACCCATGAGAACATCAAGACTATCCGCCCGCTGAAAGACGGGGTGATTGCAGATTTTCAATCTTCAGAGTTCATGATACGCGAATTCATCAAGATGATCGGGATCAAGAATTCATTTTTCCAGGCTTCCCTAAAAATGGTGATCTGTATCCCATCCGGCATCACCGAGGTGGAAGAAAGAGCCGTGAAAGATTCGGCTGAACAGGCAGGCGCCAAAGAGGTCAGGCTGATCCATGAACCCATGGCTGCAGCCATTGGGATCGGGATCGATGTACTGGAACCTACCGGGAATATGGTGATCGACATTGGCGGCGGTACCAGCGAGATCGCCGTGATCGCACTGGGTGGTATTGTGAACAACAAATCCATCCGCATTGCCGGGGATGATTTTACAACCGACATACAGGAATACATGCGAAAACAGCATAACATCAGCATCGGAGAGAGAACTGCCGAAAGGATCAAACTGGAAGTGGGTGCTGCCATGACCGAGATCGACAACCCGCCAGACGACTATGCCGTACATGGCAGGGACCTGCTTACGGGCATTCCGAAAGAGATTACGGTGAACTATGCCGAAATCGCTCATGCACTGGATAAATCCATTTCAAAGATCGAAACTGCTGTGCTGAATGCCCTTGAAATGACGCCGCCGGAGTTGTCGGCCGATATCTACCGCACCGGAATTTACCTGGCAGGTGGAGGTTCCATGCTGAGAGGACTTGCAGAAAGACTGCACCTGAAAACAAAACTGCCTGTGCATGTTGCGGATGATCCGCTCAGGGCAGTTGCCAGGGGAACGGGGATCGCCCTAAAGAATTTTGACAAATTCCCCTTCTTAATTAAGTAAACATGCGGCTTTTAATTGCATTCTTAATACGTAATTATTTTTTCTTTTTATTCCTGATCCTCGAACTGATCTCTGTCAGCCTGCTGATCCGTTATAATAAGTATCATTCTTCTGTATTCGTGAATGCCGCTGCCGAATATACAGGTGATTTCCACGAAGCTTTTACCAATATCAATCAGTATTTCAAACTGAAAGAAGAAAACGAACAACTGGCAGCTGAAAATGCAGCATTGAGGGAGACCCTGGAATCTTCTTTCAGACATACCGATACAATTTTCAGGTACCAGGATTCACTGTATCGTTACACAGAAGCCCAGGTGATCAGCAAATCCACACACAAGAAGAACAACTATATCATGCTCAACAAAGGAGAAAAACATGGTGTCAGCACTGACATGGGTGTGATATCCCGCGAAGGGGCTGTGGGCATCGTAATTGGCACTTCAGAGAATTATGCCATCGTGATGCCCCTCATTCACAAACATTCCCGCCTGAGTGCGATCATTGCCAAAAACCAGCAGCTGGTGAACGTGGTATGGGAAGAAGAAGATTACCAGCACGGAAGCCTGAGCGATATTCCCCTTCATATTGAATTGCAGGAAGGAGACAGTATTTATACCAGTGGCTATTCCTTTTATTTTCCCCAGGGTTTGCTGATTGGCACGATCAGCCGCTTCGATCAGAATAGCGGAGGAAGTCTCAACACCGCCAGGATCGATTATGCAGTTGATTTTAACAAACTCCACCATGTATATATCTTGGAAAACCTTGACAGGAAAGAACTTGAAAACCTTGTAGAAAGCTCCGAAGATGAATAAAAGCCTGATCATAAATATTATCCGTTTCATTTTCCTGATCCTGCTACAGGTTTTTGTGCTGAACAAGATCAATTTCAATAACTATATCAATCCCTACCTGTATATTTTGTTCATTCTTCTTTTTCCTGTTGAACCTCCAAAATGGGTGCTCCTTTTCTCTGCTTTCCTGATGGGTTTCCTGGTAGACGTTTTTATGAATACCATCGGGATCAATATGGCTGCAAGTGTATTTATTGCATGGATGCGTCCCGGACTGATCGGCCTGCTGATGACCAACAAGGAGGAAGATGCCGAAGTAAAACCCGGAATAAAGGACTTCGGGTTCAACCGCTTTTTTGTTTATGCGCTGATCCTCACCCTGGTGCACCACCTCATTCTTTTCTACCTGGAGGCATTTAAATTCACCCATTTCTGGCAAACACTCAAAAGTGCTGCCTTCAGCACACTCATCAGCCTTTTCCTGATCATATTATCGCAATATCTTTTTATGCGCCCCGAAAAAAAGTAATCGAAGTTTTATGCTATTTTTGCCTGTCAAGCATTTGATAAAAATAAAATAAAGAAAATGAAAAATTTAACTTTATTACTACTGATCGCTGCTACTTTTTTTGCCTGCAGTCCTGAAAAGAAAAGCAAAGAAATGAGCGGTGAATTTACCCTCAAAGGAACTGTAGAAGGCAGAACATACGGTACCGTATCTCTTGATGTATATGAAAACGGGGATTTTGAAGAAAAGTTTGCCGGTGAGATCGTGGGGGGTAATTTTGAACTCAGGGGTGAACTGGAATCCCCCGGCATGTATTACCTGAAGATAAAAGAATATGAAGATATCACACCCTTGTTTCTTGAACCGGCAACCATGGAGATCAGCCTGAAGATTGACTCTGCAGGAAACATTGAATCGGAAATGGGCGGCTCCCAGGCACATACCGATTACAAGGCACTTACTGAACAATACCGTTCATTTGATGAAACCGACCGGGATATCTACAATGTTTATTATAAAAGCGGACAGGAGCAGGAAAATCAGGAATATCTAAATATCGCCGATTCCCTATGGGAAAACAACCGCCTGGCAAGAATAGATTTTCTGATCAATAAAATGAAAGAAGACCCCGCGAACATAGCCACGGCATATATGATCAACCGGAATTCTTATCTTTTTGAACTGGACGATCTCGGAGAAGTCATTAATTCCATTGATGCTTCCATTCAGGTAAGTGAAGATGTTAAGGATTTGAACGACCGCCTGGCTGTGTTGAAAAGAGTGGATGTCGGTCAGCCGGTCGTGGATTTTACCATGGAAGATACAGCCGGAAATCCGGTAAAACTATCCGATCAGATAAGGGAAAATTACTTGCTGGTTGATTTCTGGGCTTCCTGGTGTGGTCCCTGCCGACAGGAAAACCCTAACATCGTGGCCATCTACCAGGATTATAAAGACAAAGGTTTTCAGGTTTTTGGTGTTTCACTTGACAAAGACCGCGATAAATGGATCAATGCCATCCATGATGATGATCTCAACTGGGAACATGTTTCCGACCTGGTGGGATGGCAGAACAAAGCTGCTAAGCTCTATGGGGTTCGTTCCATTCCGCACAGTGTGCTGGTCAGTCCCGAAGGTATTATCATCGCAAAGAATTTGCGGGGAGAGGATTTGCGGGAAAAAGTTTCTGAACTGCTGGATTAGGGATAGATGGCAGGGATGAAGGCGACAGAGGCAATGAGGTGACAGAGGCGATGAGGGCGAAAGCATCACTGGGAGACAAGGAGACAATCGAACAATCGAACAATCGAACAATCAAACAATCGAACAATGGGACAATGGGACAATGAAAACCTAATGTGTCCTTATGTGCCTCATGTAGTTCAAAAATCCACGCTTTTTCAGCATTTTCCCTGCCTTGCCGGCAGGCAAGGAGCGCCAATCAGCGTTCTATCCTCAAACGAAGTTCGTACGTAGTTTAAACGAAATTTTACGTATGAACTACGTATTAACTACGTATTAAAATCAATTTTACTTATCTTTATACACATGAAACCCACCTGTCCCTCACCGGTCAGGATAAAAACAAAACATCATGGCAAAATCAAGCAATGGCCTGCTGGGCAATTTCCGTGGCCGTATTGGAAAAGTTGTTATTTATGAAATGTACGGTAAACCAATGATGCGGAGCCTGCCGACCAAAGAGAGAAAAAAAGCAAGTAAAAAACTTAAAAAAGAACAGGATGGCTTTGCGAAGGTAATGAAATACCTGAGCCCAGCCAGCAAGTTCATCCGCATTGGTTTCCGGGATGCAGCCGAAGACACGGCCCCATTTCATAAAGCCAAGTCGTGGAATATAAACAAATACCGGAACAGCCTTACCCGGGATCCCGGGGAATGGCTAACCTTTTGCCTGGGTGAAAGAGCCGGGGCCCTGGATCTGCGTCTTGAGGAGATTGCTCCAGACCGGGTAAAAGTAAGCTGGGGAGAGCCCGGCGGAGATATTTATTCAGGAGAGGACGAAGTAATGTTGCTGGCGGTGGAAAGGGAAAACCATAACGTAATCTACCGTTTAAATGCAGGGCGAAGAAAAGATAAAATAGCCGAAATTGATTTTTCACCCTTCGGGAAAACAAAAGCTGTAGATATCTTTATTGCATTCCATTCATCACCCCTGTATCAGGGAAAAAAAGACCTTCGGAATATTTCGACTAGCCAATGGGTGGGAGAATTGACGAGTTAGGTGAGTGTGGCGACTGAGGTGACAGAGGCGACTAAAGCGACTGAGGCGATGAGGGAGAAAGCATCACTGGGAGACAATCGAACAATCGAGCAATCGAGCAATCGAACAATGGGACAATGGAACAATGAAAACCTAATGTGTCCTTATGTGGTTCAAAAATCCTCTCTTTTCAACATTTTCCCTGCCTGGCCGGCAGGCAAGGAGCGCCAATCAGTGTTCTACCGCGTTCTATCCCCGCTTACCTTCTTTCCATAGCTGACTAAATGATTTTTTAGAAATTTCTGGCATGCTTCTCCTGGGGCCCCAGGCTTTTTTAAAAGCTCTTTTCAAAACAAAGTTCTTGAGTTTTCCACCACTCATGTCCAGCATTCTGCGATTGAGGAGGCTTTGCTTCCATCCGAACATAACCACTTTTTCAGAAAGATCGTATGCTCCTTTTTTTACAGCATCGTTCCGGTTGAGCAGCAATAATTCATGCAGGGGGATTTTCACAGGACATACTTCCGTACACCTGCCACAAAGTGATGATGCATAACTAAGATGCTTATAGTTTTTCATTCCGTGCATCCAGGGTGAGATCACCGAGCCAATGGGTCCACTGTATGTTGTACCATAAGTGTGGCCGCCAATATTCCGGTACACCGGACAGGCATTCAGACAGGCTCCGCACCGAATACAGGAAAGGGCGATCCTTTGCTTTTCCTGTTTCAGCACTTCTGTCCTTTTGTTATCGATCAGCACGACATACATTTCTTCCGGTCCGTCAGTTTCATTGTTTTTTTTTGGTCCGTTGATGATTGAGTTGTATACCGTAATGTGCTGTCCGGTGCCATTTCCTGCCAGTAACGGCCAGAAAAGGTCCAGGTGTTCCAGGGAAGGGATCAGCTTTTCGATACCCGCAATAGCAATGTGGATTTTCGGAAACGACATCGACATCATGGCATTTCCTTCGTTTTCGGTAACACAAACAGAACCACTATCGGCTACCAGGAAATTGCATCCGGTAACGCCTACATCTGCATGGATAAATTTTTCTCTCAATCGTTTGCGTACAAATGCAGTGATCTCTTCCGGGCTGCTTTCTTCAGACAGTCCAAACTTATCATGGAACAATGCAGCAATATCCTCTTTGGATTTGTGCATAGCCGGGGTAACAATATGGTAGGGTTTTTCTCCTGCTACCTGTACAATATATTCACCCAGATCCGTTTCCACGGTTTCAATACCCGCTTTTTCAACTACTTCGTTGAATTCTATTTCCTCGGTCGTCATGGATTTGGACTTCACCAGCAGTTTTGCCTGATGTTCAGAAAGTATGGCCAGTATACTTTTCATCGCCTCCCGGGCATTTGTTGCCCAGATGACCTTGCCTTTATTGGCAGTAAATTTGCTTTCAAATTCCCGTAACTGATCCTCCAGATCGTTGATCACTTTATATTTCAGGTAAGCCGCCCTGTTTCTTGCCAGCTCCAGGTTCTTAAATTGTTTCATACCGGCATTGACCGCCTGATCGTATCGCGACATATTGAAATTGATCGTCTTGCGATGTACCGGATCGAATCCTTTCTTTTCTGAATCTGCAGCAAATTTCCTGGCAATATTATTCATGGTGATTAACTATATTGTTTCGGAAATCTTTTTAACCCTTCTTTCATGCCTGCCTCCTTCAAAATCTGTATTTAAAAAGATCTTAACCATTTCAAGTGCCGTATCAAATTCCACGAACCTTCCGGGAAGTGAAATGATGTTCGCATTGTTATGTTGTCTGGCCAGTTTCGCCTGTTTAATATCCCAGCACAGTGCCGCCCTTACATTCGGGTATTTGTTGGCAGTTATTTGTGCGCCATTGCCACTGCCACACAGGATAATACCCCGTAAATACTGACCATTGTTCACTTCTCTGGCGAGGGGATGTATGAAATCAGGATAATCCACACTATCCATTGAATCTGTTCCCATATCCTGAATGTTATAACCTTCATCCTGCAACTTTTCAAGCAGGTATTTTTTCATTTCATATCCTCCGTGATCACTCGAAATTGGTATTCTTAGCTTCTTATCGAACATGTTAAGATCTTTTATTTACAAAACTACTCAATTAATTTCAGCCTGTTTTACTTCATTCAAAATTAAACAATTATAAAAAGTCTTAAAATGCCCAATATTTGTAGTTTTTTAAGGATCAATTTTTTATTGAGTTTTGAACAGTGTTTGTGTTCATATCTGCTTAATTTTGTTGCAAAATTCTGAAGAAAATTCAGACTTGTTAACAAAGGATGATCTTTTGATCCGGGAATGATAAATGAGCTGTATTTTTAAAATGTTATTGGTCGGATCTTAACAGTTTTTTTCGAAAAATATTCAATAATTTTTAAACAAATCAATAAACTAACAATTGTTAAAAAAGTAAATAAGAAATTAAATATTAAGCATTTAATTTCGTTAAAACTAAAAAATGCTGTTGATAAAAGATGAAAAAATGAAAAGTCAAGCAGGTCTTAATTTTTTTTTCAGCCATATTAACAGACATAATAAATAATAAAAAAAATTTAAAATTTATATTTATTTATAATATAAGAGGAGTTGAAAATGGAAATTGCCAGCAAGCAAAGCAAAGATAAAAAGGAAAATATCAATTTCAGGGAGGAGATTTTGCGCCTGAAGAAAGAAAAGAATGCCGTATTGCTCGCACACTATTATCAGGTTGGAGAAATACAGGATATTGCGGATTTTGTAGGTGATAGTCTTGGCCTGGCTCAGAAAACTGAGGATGCGGATTCGGACATGATCGTTTTTGCGGGAGTCCACTTCATGGCAGAGACTGCCAAGATATTGAATCCGGAAACCAAAGTTGTTTTACCGGATCTGGAAGCGGGATGTTCCCTGGCAGATTCATGTCCTCCGGATGAATTCAAAAAGTTCAAGAAAAAATATCCGGATCACATTGTAATCTCTTACATCAATTGTTCAGCGGCTATTAAAAGGTTATCTGATGTGATCTGTACTTCAAGCAATGCCGTTAAAATCGTGGAATCTTTTCCAAAAGATCAAAAAATCATTTTTGCCCCGGACAAAAATCTGGGTTCTTATGTGAACAAGATTACCGGAAGGGATATGATTTTGTGGGACGGAACATGTGAAGTACATGATATACTGGAAACAGAGGCTGTTATCAAATTGAAAATTGAAAATCCGGATGCAAAGTTGATCGCACATCCCGAATGCAAGGCACCTGTTCTTGAATTGGCTGATTTCGTTGGATCTACCACTGCCCTGCTGAAATATGCCCGGGAAACGGATGCAGAAAGATTCATAGTTGCAACAGAATCAGGGATACTGCATCAGATGAAGAAAGAAAATCCAGCGAAAGAGTTTATCATTGTTCCTTCGGATGAAACCTGTGCCTGTAACGATTGTCCCTACATGAAAAAAAATACCATGGAGAAATTATATCTTTGTTTAAAAAACGAAGTTCCTGAAATTCATTTATCGGATCAGGTGATCAAAGAGGCAAAAAAGCCAATTGTTAAAATGCTGGATATTTCCAGGAAACTCAAACTAATCTGACAAGCATGAAAAAAAATGTTCTGTTCTTTTGTTGCCTTGCTGCAAGCCTGATCTTTTCTTCTTGCAGCAATAAAATCCCATTCACTTACGATTTGAAAAACAAAATAGAAAACCATGATCTGGATGTTTCACGGGTACAATTCTATAATTCGGAAAAAATTGTATTGAGAAGTGTGGCACCACTCGATAATGCCAGCATTTATAATGGTGAAGTTAGTATTGAGAACGGAAAAAGGGTTGAAGAAATCGTTATTAATAAAGAAACACCAGGTGTGTGCCGGGTTGATGAAAATCTAAACCTGGGCATTTCATTTGAACCGGGCAATGATAAAGCCATAATTTTCAGTTTGAATAAATTAACAAAAACCTATGATCTCAGGATCAATCGTGAAGGTGGAGGCAGCGGTAAAGTTATTTATGATTCTGTTATTTACAGTTTACAACCCACACCAAAGATTCCCATTTTGCTGATAGAAAAAGATGATAAATATATTTACCAGTTGAACCAGAGAATACTGAAAGGTCAAAGAGTTAACTAAGGGATTGCATGCTGAAAAAAACACTTTTAATTATTGCATTATTTTTTCCCCTCCTGATGATTTCCCAGGAAACAGAAGACGGAAAGTTTAAAGTGTTTTATCACGAAAACGGAAAGATTTCGAGTGAAGGGTTTATGCGGGATGGCAAACCCGATGGATACTGGAAAACGTATAATGAAACAGGTACGCTTATTTCGGAGGGAAACCGGAAAGATTTCCTGCTCGACAGCCTCTGGAAATTTTATAATGACCAGGGAAAGCTGGTTATGGAGATCAATTACCGGAAAGGGAAAAAAGACGGGATCCGAAGGCTTTATCGTGAGAATGAGATCGTGGAAGAAAATTTTGAGAATGATGTGAAAAACGGTCCGACCCGCTATTATTATCTCAATGGTGCCCTTAAAAAGATCATCCCTTTTGAGAATGGACTGGAAGAAGGTCTGGCGAAGGAATATTCGGTCGGGGGCCGGATCATCACACTCATCGAGTACAAAAAGGGATTTATTACCCGGCGTGAAAGAATCAATCGCTTCGATCAGCAACAGCAAAAACACGGAGCCTGGAAATTTTACTACGAAGATGGTAGCCTGAAACTTGAAGGCAATTATAAACATGGCCTGGCTCATGGTTATTTCAAATCGTATGATAAGAAAGGGAATCTGTTAAAAGCTGAAAAGTTCCTGAATGGACAACTGCAGGAGGATGCCAGTGAATTGCAAAAACTGGAAGTAGTGAAAGAATATTATCCGGATGGTCAGATAAAAACCATAGCCACTTTCAAAGAAGATGTGGCCGAAGGAGTAACAAAACAATATGCCCCTTCCGGTGAAATTGAAAAAGCCATTGTATACAAGAACGGAAAATTAATTGCCGAAGGTCCAATGACAGAGAAAGGTGAAAGGAACGGTTACTGGAAAGAATATTTCGATAATGGAAAACTGAAAGCCGAAGGAATGTATGCCCTGGATAAAAAAACAGGTGAGTGGAAATATTATCACCCCAATGGAAACCTTGAGCAGATCGGAAGCTTTAATGATAAAGGACAATATATCGGTAAGTGGAAATGGTTCTATGAAAATGGCAATGTATTGCGCGAAGAATCATACCGGGAAGGACTTGCAGACGGTCTGATGACTGAATATGATGAGTATGGCAATATCCTGGTGGAAGGAGAATATATTGAAGGCCTTGAAAATGGTTTCTGGTATTATGATTATGGGGATGTAAAGATGGAAGGGGATTATATTGACGGCATGCGAAATGGTCTGTGGAAGCATTACTATCCCAACGACAGACTGAGTTTTGAGGGCAGGTTTGTGGATGACAACCCAAACGGCCGGCATGTTTGGTACTGGCCAAATGGTATTGTTAAAGATGAAGGACTTTATGTAATGGGACGCAAAGACGGAGAATGGAGAAAATACAATCCCGAAGGAGAACTCTTGCTGAGCATCTATTATGAGCAGGGAAAAGAAAAGAAATACGATGGTGTGAAAATCTCTGTTGATTAGCTATGATCCACAGTTTAAAACGAAAAAATTTATATGTTTGCACACTAAATCAAAAATAACAGGAGGAATTATGTACAAGAATTTATTTTTAATCGTGATAATGGCCGCATTCATGGTATCTTGCGGCGGCAATAAACAGGATCAAACCGCTGATTCACAGGAGGCTACATATGAAGCACCTGTAAAGATCACGGTTGCTGAATTTGATGACAAAGCCGGAGAACTTGTGGGCGAAATGGTGGTTGTTTATGGTACTGTGGACCATGTTTGCCAGCATGGAGGAAAACGCATGTTCATCATCGATCAGGGAACAGATGGCCGTGTAAAGATTGTTACGGGTGAAGACATGGATAGCTTTAATACAGATCTGGAAGGCAGCACTGTTGCCGTTGAAGGCTACATTGATGAGCTCCGCATTGACGAAGCCTATTTGACTGAATGGGAAAATGAGCTGATGATGCAGGCAGAAGAAGGTGAAATGGAAGAAGGAGAACATGAAGGTGGCGCACACGAAGGAAGCCAGCTGGGTGAAAAAGCCGACCAGGGTTTGCATGTTGAAGGTATGAAGCAAATTGAAAGTTACCGTCAGCAAATTAAAGAAAGCGGTACCGATCACCTTTCTTTTTATTCGATTGTTTGTACCAATTACAAAACAAAGAAAGACCAGGAAACCGAAAGTTAAAAAAAGAGAATTATTATTTAAAGAGGCTGACCAAAAAGCTATGTTTTTAGTTAGGCTGAGCGGAGTCGAAGCCTAAGTATAAATATGTTGATTACCAACACGTCTAAACTTCCTGTCTGCCGGCAGGCACTGCGATCGACGTAAATCAGGGTATAATTTACTGGATGATCAACAGCCTCTTTTATTAATCAAGGATTATGGGCTTTAAATGGAGAAAATGGAACCGGGCCGTACACCGGGATTTTGGTTATTTTTTCTTTGGTATGATCATCATTTATTCTATTTCGGGAATAGCGATTAACCATTTGGAAGACTGGGACCCGCGTTACATTCATGAAAAAAAAGAGATCAGGATAGACCCGCAGCAGGAAGTTACCCGGGAGTATCTTAAAGATGTTTTGGCCCGTTATGGGGAAGAAGGCAACTACAGGAAGCATTTTGTGCCCAATGAGCGTTATATTAAAATTTTTATCATTGATGGCGAGGTGCTCATCGACAGGACGGACGGAACCGGTGTCATCAATAAAAAGATCCCGCGTTTCCTGTTCAAGGAAACCACCGACCTCCATTATGATCCCATGAAATGGTGGACCTGGTATTCGGATATTTTTGCCGGCGCTTTAATCTTTCTGGCCATATCAGGGCTGTTCATCCTGAAAGGAAAAAAAGGCATAACGGGCAGGGGTGCCTGGCTCACCATCCTGGGTATTCTCATTCCCATTGTTTTTGTTCTGGTATTCTATAAAATTATCTGATCATGGAAGAATTGATTGTTGTGCTGGTTTTTGTTCTCTGGTATGCTTTTTCTCTGGTTGTTTCTGAAAAAATGGGAAAAAACAGAAAGATCGGTGTGGAGTGGTCATTTTTTATAAGTTTTATTTTTAGTCCCGTGATTGGTTTTTTTGTAACATTGTTTTCGGAAAAAGCCAAAAAATAAACTTATAGAATTTTTTTATGGACCAGGTAAGAAACTATGTTTCCAAGGAAAATAGTATTATCAAGAACCAGCTGCTGTACATCAGTAAAAGAATTTATACCCAGCCTTATATAAAAACCCTGCTCAATGCAAGTCCTGAATGGATCCTAATTTTTACAATTGAAAATGAGCTTGTTTTTGCCAATGATGCCTTTTTGAATTTCCTCGAGATACAGGATATTACCGGGATAATTGGGAAAAAGCCTGGCGAGGTATTGTATTGCTCCTATGTGGATGAAGTGGGGGAAATCTGTGGTGAAGGGCTGAAATGCACAAATTGTGATCTTTTTCAGGCCATGGATGAATGCAGGAAACACAAAAAGACCCATAGCAGTTTGATGAGCATGGGTATTAATAAGAGGCACATAAGTATTTTTGCCGATATCCGTATCAGCCCTTTTGCATTTGAGGATAAGGAACTGATGCTTGTTCATATCAGAGATGCCAGCCACAAAAGGAAAAGCGAAAACCTTGAAAAGATCATTCTTGAAAAAGCAAGCGGTTCAATCGTCACTGTAAAAGGCTATCTTGATTTTCTGAAAGAAATCCCTGACAGAAAATCCATGGATCAATATATTGCTACGGCCAACCATATTTCAAATGAGTTGAAGGAAGAACTTGAATTTCTGAAAGCCCTTGAGATCCTGGAAAGGGATGATTATGTGATGAAGAAGGCAAACCTGGAATCGGTACAGTTCATTTATAATCTCCTGAAAAATATTGAACACAGCAGCTATGCAGAAGGCAAACGTTTTATCATGGATGTGGGATCGGAAGAGTTCAACATTACCACCGATCCATTCCTGTTGAAGATCGTACTGAACGCCATGTTCAAAAATGCCATGGAGGCAACGGAACCGGGTGATTCGATAAAACTTGGCGTGGCTTCTGAAGACAAGGATGCCTTTATCTGGGTGGCAAACAAAGCTCCCATCCCCGAAACGGCACAATTGCATATTTTTGAAAAGTACTACACCACAAAGAAAGGCGCCATGGGTATTGGTGCCTATATCATGAAACTAATCACAGAGGAATACCTGTCGGGAAATGTATATTTCGAATCCTCAATGGAAAAAGGGACATTTTTCAGTATACGCATCCCGCAGATCAAAGAATGATCAGGCAGGTTCGAAGTCCATTTGTTTTCGTGAAAGATCGATCTTTTTCACCCGGATCCTGATCGGGTCGCCTAGCTTATAGGAGTGGCCATATCGTTGACCGATCACCTGGTAATTGTCTTCATCCAGGTAGTAAAAATCATCTTCCAGATCATTGAGGCGGATCATGCCTTCGCATTTGTTGCCGTTAATTTCTGCATAGATCCCCCATTTGCTGACGCCTGATATCAGGGCATCAAATTCCTGTCCGATTTTATCCAGCATGTATTCTGCCTTTTTGTATTTCACTGAATCCCTTTCGGCTTCCTGGGCTTTTCTTTCCATTTCGGAAGAATGCTGGCATTTCTCTTCATATTCGGCTTTGTTTGCAGAATCTTTTCCAGCAAGGTAAGTTTCCAGCAAACGGTGAACCATCAGGTCGGGATAGCGCCTGATCGGAGAGGTGAAATGCGTGTAATGAGAAAAGGCCAGTCCGTAATGCCCGATATTATCGGTGGAATATTCGGCTTTTGCCATGGTACGTATGGCAATGGTCTCGATCATATGCTCTTCCCCTTTTCCCGAAACCTGTTCAAACAAATTGTTGAAGGATTTGGCCAGACTCCGCTGGTTGTTCAGATCCAATTTATAGCCCAGTTTATTCACGAATTGAATAAAGGTGCTGAGTTTTTCCGGTGTGGGTTCATCATGTATGCGGTAAACAAATGTCTTTGTTTTCTCCCTGCCCTTTCTTTTGCCGACCAGTTCAGCTACCTTACGATTGGCAAGAAGCATGAACTCTTCAATCAGCCTGTTGGAATCTTTTTGCTCCTTGAGGTAAATGCTCAGGGGCTTACCCTCATCATCCAGTTCAAAACGAACTTCCTGAGATTTGAAATTGATGGCACCTTTTTTGAACCTGGCAGCGCGTAACGTTTTGGCCAGGTTATTCAGGCTGATCAACTCCTCTGAGAACTTCCCTTTTCCCTCTTCCAGGATCTGCTGGACCTCCTCGTAGGTAAATCTTTTATCGCTGTTTATGATGGTCTTGCCGAACCATTCATTGACGACTTTTGCCTTTTCGTCCAGTTCAAACACTGCAGAGAAACAAAGTTTTTCTTCATAGGGACGCAGTGAACAAACCATGTTTGATAATTTTTCCGGCAGCATGGGAATTACCCGGTCGACCAGGTAAATGGAAGTCGCTCTGAAGTAAGCTTCCTTATCAAGGATAGAATTGGCTTGTACATAATGTGAAACGTCTGCAATATGCACCCCAACTTCATAATTGCCGTTTTTAAGCTTTCTCAGCGAGAGCGCATCGTCGAAATCCCTGGCATCTTTCGGGTCGATGGTCAGTGTAAGAATTTTTCTAAAATCCCTTCTTTTTTTGATTTCAGCAGAGGGGATTTTGGTCTGGATCTTGGCGGCTTCATTTTCGACATGTTTCGGAAATCCAAGGGGGAATTCATATTCTGCCAGGATGGATTCCATTTCCACATTGTGTTCACCCGGTTTGCCCAGTACATGGATCACTTCCCCGAAAGGATTTCTGGCGTGTTCTGGCCATTCAGTGATCTTGCAGACCACTTTTTCACCGTTTTTGGCATTCTTGCGTTTTTTTTCAGGGATGAAGATGTCTACATGGATGGATTTATTATCTGGGACCACAAATGCATAATTGTGGGAGACCTCAATGATCCCGACATATTGTGTCTTTTTTCTTTCCAGGATCTCCACGATCTGTCCTTCGGTTTTTCTTCCTTTCCTTTGCGGGAAAAGCAAAACTTTCACTTTATCTTTATCCAGGGCCCGGTGGGTGTTGTTGTGGGCAATAAAAACATCCTCACCCATTTCTTCGGATATTATATAGGCTTTCCCGGTGTTCATCATATCAACGCTTCCTGTGATATAGCGTTTTCCGGCAAAATCCCCGATATTTTTGGGATTCATCTTGTATTTTCCAGGTTTAACTTCCAGGATTTCCCCGGCTTCTGTCAGGTCCCACATGATCTTGCTCACCAGATCCTTGCTGGCCTTGTCTTTCATACCCAGGGCATGGGCCACCTGTTTGTAATTAAATGTTTTGTACGGATTCTTAGCAAAGACACCCAGGATATTATAAGCCAGGGTATTCTTGCTTGTGTGTTTCTTTATATTTTTCTTTTTTGCCATAATCTTAGGTTATATGTAAAGGTACTTAATTTGGATGAAAAGGAACACGGATAGTTGCTGAAAATGCAGATACACACGGATTATTGAACTACATAAGATACTTAAGGACCCTAAAGTATCAGGAACTCAAAGAATCACTAAGAATTAATTCTTCGTGGAGTTTTAGCTGAAGCTTTTGGTCAAAGACCTGTAACTTGTCATTTGCAACAAATTTATCTGTGCTTATCAGCTTTTCTGCGTAAATCAGCGTTCCATCAATGTTCTATGCCTCCGGGATGGAATCAATCAAATTCCTGGTGTAGGAAGTTTTGGGGTATTGATAAACCTCATCTGCCCGGCCGCACTCCAGGATCTTCCCATCTTTCATCACGGCAATCCGGTCCGACATATATTTTACAACCGAAAGGTCGTGGGAAATGAATATATAGGAAAATCCGAATTCATCCTTGAGATCGTTTAGCAGGTTCAGGATCTGCGCCTGCACAGAAACATCCAGTGCAGAAACCGATTCATCGCAAACAATAAAATCCGGCTCTACGGCCAGGGCTCTGGCAATGCTGATCCTTTGTCGTTGTCCCCCGGAAAACTCATGCGGGTAGCGATTGAAATGCGACCTTTCAAGGCCCACCTTTTCGAGCAATTCCATCGTCCGCTCTTTTCTTTCTTTATCGCTCGCATGCAAACGGAAAACTTTCATAGGCTCCCTGATGGCCGACCCAATGCTAATCCTGGGATTGAGGGAAGAATATGGATCCTGAAAAATAATCTGTATCTTTTTCCTGAGTTTTCTCATTTCACTCTTGCTCAGTCCGGTAAGCCGGATATCCCTGAAAAAAACATCTCCGGCGGTGGCATCCACCAGTTGGAGTATGGTTCGGCCCAGAGTTGTTTTTCCGCAACCCGACTCTCCGACAAGTCCGAGAGTTTCTCCATTTTTCACTTTCAGATTGATGCAGTCAACAGCTTTGATGATTTCGTGAGCCTGGAAGATCCCTGTTTTCAGTGTGAAATAGGTACTCAGCTCACGGGTTTCCAAGAGGTCTTTTTTATCTGAATAATCCTTTTTGTGCTGTTTATCATTTTGCAGCTTTCTCAGTGAGCGGTCATCTTTATTCATAAAATTGGCAACTGTGGGCAATCTTTTCAAGTCCGTATCCAGTCGGGGCCTGCAGGCAAGCAACCCTTTGGTATAAGGATGCTCAGGCTGTCGGAAGACTGTTTCTGTAGGGCCCTGTTCAACAATTTCTCCTTTGTACATGATTAGCACTTCATCGGCTATCTCCGCAATGATGCCCAGATCGTGCGTAATAAACAGTATGCTCATTTTGTGTTTTTTGCGCAGGTCTTTCAGGCTTTGCAAAATGCTTTTCTGTACGCTTACATCCAGGGCTGTTGTGGGTTCATCGGCGATGAGCAGGGAGGGCTCACAGGCCATGGCCATAGCGATCATTACCCTTTGTTTTTGTCCTCCGGATAACTCATGGGGATACTGCTCATAAATTTTTTCGGGTCTTGGTAACTTCAGTTCCCGGAATAGTTCAATGCTTCTTTTTTTTGCAGCCTTTCTTCCCATTTTTTGATGGGCGAGGATGGCTTCGGATACCTGCTTTCCACATTTGTAAACAGGATTTAGTGAACTCATTGGCTCCTGGAAGATCATGGAGATATGATTGCCCCGAAACCTGCGAATGCCTTTTTCTGAAAGAGAAGCCAGATCGGTTTCTGTATTACCTTCCCTGAAAAGAAATTGCCCGGATACAATCTTTCCAGGGTCCTGTATAAGCTTCAGCATAGAAAGGGCCGTGACAGATTTGCCGGATCCGGATTCGCCGACAATCCCGAGGATGCTGGCTTTTTTTATCCCGAAGCTGATGTTGTTGACAGCATGTACTTTTCCTCCATCCGCATCAAAATCAACGCAGAGATTTTTGACCTGTATGAGTGTTTCAGGATCCATTATTATTTAAGCGTCAATTGACTGCCCCTCTCTTATTCAATTCAATATACCAGAACTGATATTCTTAATCAGCCTTGATGCATCTAACGGAATAAGCGGATAGTTTATTCTTCGTCGGATAAGCTATCACTCCGCCATGGTCAAGCGACATTGAGAAAGCCTGGTCGTCAGAGAGAATATATTCTTCCCCCGACCAGTACCGGGCTTCATTCCGGAAGCCATTGAATTCGTCGGGAAGGTATGATTTGTATCCACTTAGCAGGCAGGAAAAGCCGGAAGCATTTGTTGCGGTTTCTGCACTACCCTGCGCCAAAAGATCATAACCATTTCCGAAGGTAGCTTCCAGTGATTTCAATTCATCCAATGTTGGTAAACGCCAGCCATCGGGGCATATTCCCTGTGCCTTTGCGGATTTTTCGTAGGACAGCATTTCATCCCACTGGTAAAGCCCGCCAAAGGACTCACAATATTTTTCATCATCATTGTAACAGTATTTCTCGGAAATTCCGTTATCAGCCTGGTTTTGTGAACTATTGATCATATTCCCAACCTTCAGGTTTTCTTTCATCCAGCACTTTCCATCGATCACTACCGTATGATACACATTTCCGTCTTCATCAGTGATTGTGGGTTGCCCGGGGCAGGGCTCTCCATTGGCGGAAGTAGCGGCAGTGATCATTTTCTCTTCTCCGTAAATTGTTCCGCTCTGTGTTGTAACATAAGCCCGTACATAATAAGTTGTACTTTCCCACAATCCCGAAAGATCGCTTTCAAAGCTTCCGCTCACCGCAGTTGCGCCCAGTTCTGTTTTGTAATCGTCTGTAGTCGGGGATTGGAAGAAGGACCAGCAATGCCCGTGTTGCAGGATCTCTTCAGATCCAAGTGCCAGGATCTCACCGGTAAAAACAGCCGTAGTGGTGGTGATATCCGAAACATTCCCGGTAGCAAAATTCAGACTACCGCTTCCTGCCACATTGATGGTTTTCTCTGTTTTATCAGTCCATCCTTCCCGGTCTTTTACTTCAAGAACCACCGTATAATTTCCTGCGGCAGCATATTGGTGTTGCTCTGTTTTGATCGTTGAATAATCAGTATCCCATTCATGATCGTTTTCCCAGTCCCATCGCACCTGTAATTCAGAAGTGGCTTCGTTTTCATCACTCGAGGAAGAAGCATCAAAACTAAATATGGTGGTTAAAGTACCATTTTCGGGGTTCACGATAAATGAAGCAATGGGTGCTTTGTTTTTTGTGTCTGGCTCATCTTCTTTGCTACAGGAGGTAAGTATTATAGTCATGGTGGTGAAAATCAATGCGATGTATTTCAAATTCTTCATAAGAAAATTTTTGTTTTGTCAAAAATAGAAATAAAAATGCTGACAGGCGGGGACAAATCCACCGGAAAAGGAATCAACTTATGTTATGCAATGGAAAATCCAAATTTTCGAAGACCTGCTCAACCTGCTTTATCCTCGCGTTTGCCTCAATTGTGGCAATTCACTTTTCAGGGGAGAAGAAGTGATCTGTACTTATTGCCGGTTTAAACTACCCCGGACAAATTATCACCTCCTCACTGATAATCCTGTTCACCGGGCATTCTGGGGAAGGGTTGACACGGAGGCCGCAACCGCTTTCCTGCATTTTTCCAAAGGGGGCATGGTGCAGTATTTATTGCATCACCTCAAGTACCGCGAAAGAAAAGATGTTGGTATTTACCTGGGCAGACTTTTTGGGTATGAATTACAGAGATCACGTCTTTATGAAAAACTGGATGTCCTGGTTCCGGTTCCCCTGCATCCCAGGAAACAAAAATTGAGGGGCTATAACCAGAGTGAACAGATTGCAGCCGGTATCAGCCAGGTTTTGAAAATTGAATTGATGAAAGAAGTGTTGGTGAGGAAAGAATTTACTGAAACACAAACCAGGAAAGGTCGCTATCAGCGCTGGCTGAATGTGGGTGAGAAATTTGACGTAAAAAAGCCGGAATTGCTGGAGGGAAGACATGTCATGCTTGTGGATGATGTGATCACTACCGGGGCAACGCTCGAGGCCTGTATTCAGGCAATGCATAAAATAAAGAACCTCAGCATATATATCGGAACAATTGCATATGTTTCGGACTGAAAACTTGTTTTTCATGGGAAAAATTCATTACATTTAGCATGAATAAAACAAAAACATTATCTATGAAAAATTTTTTACCATTTTGTATAAGCCTGCTCATTATCTCATCCGTGGCCCTTGCCCAGCAGGATATACCCAACAGTAATTTCGAAGACTGGGATGAAAATGATAATCCTGTTGGCTGGCAGACGCCCAATCCTTTCCTGATATTCCTGGGAGAAAAAGTGGTATTTAAAAATGATGATGCCATTCAGGGTAATTATTCGGTAAAAATGGAAACCAAGGTACTTACGGCGCCTCCGCCTGTCGGGGAAATTCCTGTTCCCGGTTTGATCACTCTGGGTGAAATCGTGGTTGATTTTGTCAACCAGACGGGTGCGGTAACCGGTGGTGTTCCCTTTACGGCCAGACCTTTTGCACTTACTACATATGTAAAAGCCTCTCAGGCCGATAATGACAGCTCCCTCATTGCAGCCTATTTGTTCAGGTACGATGAACCGTCATCTTCCATGGATACCATTGCCATTGCCACAACTTTTATCACGGAGGAGATTGCAGACTGGATGGAACTGCAAATACCTTTTCTGTACCTGAGTGAGGAAACGCCTGATTCGATCAATGTGGTTTGTATTTCTTCTGCTTCTTTCGAAACCTCCTATGATGGCTCTATGCTTGTGTTGGACGATCTGAAGGTGAAAATGGAATCGGGTATTGAAATGGACTTGTTTGGCAATGCGAACATGAAAACGTATCCCAACCCGGCCTGCGACCAGGTCACTTTTGAAATTGAGAATATGGAAATGCGGGACCTTATCCTGCAGGTTTTCGACCAGCAGGGAAAGATGCTTGAGGAGGTCAGCCTGGAGAATAAAATATCCCGGCTGGATATTTCAGACTATACACCGGCAACATATCTTTATCGCCTGACCCGTCACAACGAGAAAGTGGCAGGGGGCTTTTTTATCAAGGAATAAACCTTATCAATGAAAAAGAAAGACTTTGTTTTTCTGCTTGTAATGGTTCTGGTTATTGCATCTTCCTGTAAGAAGGATAATGATCAGCCAGAACCGGGACCACCGGATGTAGAGGATAAACCCCTGGCAAAGGACGCCAGCCAGGTTTATATGACCAACTTCCTGGCTTCCTGGGAAGCCGTTGATGCGGTAAATGGTTACCAGATCGATGTTTCGGCCGGGCAGGATTTTCATGATTTTGTGCCGGGCTTTAAACAGAAGAATCTCGGCGATGTTCTTCAGACCTATGTTTTCGGTTTGCAGGTCTCAAGCGATTATTATTACAGGATACGGGCATACAAGGGAAGCGGAGAGGAGCGGACTTATGGCCCCTATTCCAATATAATTGAGGTAACTACCAATACCAACGACCAGTTGCCGAACATGGATCTTGAAGTCTGGCAGAATTTCGGGCGATACGAAAGCCCTGCCCCACTCGGGATCTGGGCCACACCCAACAAAGTCTCCGACCTGCTGGTCTTTCTTGATCCCCCCCCGGTGACCGTAAGCAAGACGATGGATGCGGTTTCGGGACAGTACGCTGCCAGGATTGAGACCATACAACCGGAAGATTTTTTCCTGATGGCAGGCACCCTTGCCACCGGGATTTTTGAACCGGACCTGGAAAATCCCGTAAAAAGCCTGCGGCAGGGCGTTCCCTTTACATCAAGACCGAAAGCTTTTAGCGGTTATTATAAATACCTGCCGGTTGCGGGCGATTCCTGTAAGCTATATGCCTTGCTTTCGAAGTGGAATCATTCAGCACAGAAAAGAGATACCGTTGCTTATGCCGGATTACCTCCACTGGCCGAATATCCATCTGAGTATACAAAATTTACTTTCGATTTTGAATATCACCTTCAGGGAATTGAACCGGATACCCTGATCATGATCATGGTCTCCAGCGCTGAGGGAGATGCTTTTATCGGGGGTATCGGCAGCACTTTGTATGTGGACGAACTGAGACTCATATATGAATGATTAAGCTACTTAAGAATATTAAGATCCGGACTTGTCTGTTCCTGGTTGCGCTCCTCCTTCTGTCCGCGGGATCTCAGGCCCAGGATATGGATGCGGGTCTCTCTGCCGGATTTAACCTGGGAACGCCTTATGGGGTAGCCGATAACGGGGCCAGCGGCTCACCGGGTCTTGGCCCGGCACTGGGCTTTTATCTGAAAAGCCGCCTGAGCATGAAATGGCAGCTACAGGTAGAGTTGTTGTATTCCAAGAAAGGTTCCTTTTTCCAGACACCTGTTAGCGGGGATACAATTTACCGCTCCACATTGAATGATACCATGCCATATGCAGTGCACACGGTATATAATGGCTGGGTGGAAGGTCATTTCAATAATGCATACCTGGATATTCCGATCATCCTTGAATTCGAGGCCGGACCCAAATGGTCCCTGATGATGGGACCCCAGTTCTCTTATCTTTTAAAAGGAGAAAATAAAGGAACTGCCGACATAGAAGTAGGCAACCCTGAAAACCCTTTCACCCACGTTGAAGACCAGGTTTTCGATCAGAGTGAACACATTAAAAAATGGGATTATGCCATACTGCTGGGGACCTCTTATCAATTCAGGGATAAGATCAATTTTCAGCTGACCGCTTCTTTTGGACTGTTTTCCATCTATGAAGAATATTATAAATACATCAACAAAACCGTCCGGAATATTTACCTGAGAATAGGCATCCTTTACAGGATAACGGACTGATAAACTTAGAGCTTCTTTGCCAGCACACAGGTTTTGCGGTAGCTTTCCACCATGCCCCCGCTGTTGAAGACTTCGAAATAAATAATATATATCCCGGCGGCTGCCAGTTCCTGCTGCTCATTAAACCCATTCCATGAAAAGAATCCATGGGTTCCGATCAGTTTGTTATTTACCAGCGATCGAACCTTATTGCCGCTGGCATCATAAATGCTGATGCTGGCAGTAAAGCCTTCACGCTCAAAATCAAAATGAATATTAACAAGATCATTGTGTCCGTCATTGTCGGGAGAAAATATTTCTGGTTCTACCCGTATGGGGTCTTCCATATCCACCTCTTCGGCGAACTGTGAATTTTGATAGGCCGGAGTTCCGTAGCCCACGTATTCGGCTGCGGAATGCCAGTTGGTTTTGTCATGTGAAGGCCTGTTGTAGTGCACTCTTTCAAGGGCCACCCCATCGTAAAAATTCAGCAATTCATAATGCATGTCTTCATCATAGTCCAGGCGGTCGATCAGCCTGCCCCCTTGCTCGCTGAGTAAGACCTTCCCTGCATCATTGTTGAAGGGTGGAAAATTGGGAACTTCCAGGAATGCATCCGGATTGCTGGTAAAATACTGTGCCTTTACCTTTTCTGGATCTTCACTGAGGAGCAGATATTTTCCCGGAAAGAAGAGGTGATTCTTTAGGCTTAGCCTTGTGGTATTGGTGTCAGGAGGATTCGGATAGCTTTCCCTGATTGATGAGAGGCTCAGTTCTTGCAGGTCAAGGATCTTATCTGAGCGGTTGTAGATCTCGAGATAATCAACGCCTTCTCCCAGGGGATTGAACAGGATCTCATTGATCACGATATCATTTTTTTCTACTTTAGCTGGCAGCCCAAGCTGTGTGCTGCTTCCAATAAGTTCATTGCCTGCACAATTAAACAGGGTATCTTTTATCAACAATTCATAGATGCGTCCGGTTTTGAGTTCATCTTCATATACCAGGATCACCGAAGCATTGTTATCGGAAGAAACATACACTGACTGGGGTTCGCCCATTCCCTGGTCAATCTCATAAGCCGAAGAATTAACAAGTGAAAGGCTGTCCATCACCTGGTCGAAAAACAATTCGGAAGTCCGATTATTGATCACTGAAACTCCGGATATTTCCGGATAATAAAAAGCAAGATCGAAAACAGAATTTTCTTTCCCTGGGGTACCTCCACGCAGGTCGCGGGAAGCCTGCCAGTTACTCATGGTCTCACAGGGATTGTAAGGATTGATTTGTTCCAGCGACCAGCCTCCTTCTTCTTTTTCGGGATCATCGTACCAGGAATTATCATACTTCACATAAGACATCAGTTGCCCGTTGCCGTTGCGGAGTATCAGCTCCTGCCCGGAATTCGTAAGTGCAAGGCTGCTGAATCCATAAAAATTACCAAAAGTGGATAATTCTGCCTCAGCATCATGCTTTGCAAGGATGAGGTAATCCCCGGCAGGAAGCCAGGCATTTTCGAATTCTTTGACTGTATTCCCGATGGAGAGTGTCCAGCCGGCAAGGTCGATATTGTAATCTGTCAGGTTGGCCAGTTCAAGGTATTCGTATTCAGGAATACCAATTGCAGGATTGGGATCGGCCATGATCTCATTGATCACCACATCAAAAGGCATGGCTTCATAATAAACGAAAGGGGCTGAAAGCTGCTCAGCGACATTCCCTGCATAATCTTCGATATTATCCACCAGTAGTTCATAAGTGGTTTCACTTTCAAATGCCTCCCCGAAAATGAGCCTCACTCCTGCCGGGTCATCTTCATCCTGTATCGCACTCAGTGGATGAACCCCCGATGCCTGGAGGTAATAATTGGCAGGATCTTCCGCACTGCTCTTACTGATGCCTTCAGTAAAAGCAATCCGGATCTCCTGGTCGGATATCAGTTGCAAACTTTCAATTTCAGGGGGGATGCTGTCAATTTGTATGGGACCGGTGTAAAAATCATCAAAATAGAATTTGCTGCTGTTGCTGGTGGTGTATTTACAATACACTCCCGTATAAAGTGCGCTGTCGAAAGCATCATCAAAGCCTTCGGTAAGCAATGCATAATTATTTCCTCCTGTGGGATCGGCAAATAATTTCCAGTTGCCAGAATGGTCCCTAATAACTTTGATACCTGCTTCAAAGGAAGAGGCGATCATCCCGGACGGACCCCTGCATACAGAGAGGGTATCATCTCCTGATCTCCTGAACAATTCTATGGCATCATCCGAACCCGATTCTCCCAGTTCCACAAAATAGCCGTTCAGGGGAGTTTGCAGGTTTTTGCTGTCGGATACCAGGTAGACCCTTGCATTGTTGTTGGATGATGGACTGAAAGCCAGCCTGACACGGAAGCGCCATTCGGTGCCGCTGAGCATGCTGCTGGCAGTCGACAGCCAGGATTCCCCGGCACCTTCGGTTTCAAGTTGCAGTTGTCCTTCATCATTGACTTTGAAATCGGCTGAGGTACCTGTCCAGGCAGGATTTTTGGTAAAATCCCCATCAGAGAAATCGTCGGTGAATTGTGCCCTGAGCATAAATGGCCAGCAGGCCAGCAGGACAAGTATCAACATGGTTTTCATGTATTTGTTTGTCATCTTTGGTGGTTTAAGACATTGATACATAATTCATACTTTTGCAAGAAACAGGCGAAAAGCTGAAATTAGCATTACTTTTGCAGCCTGATTGCATAAACTAAAATACTAAATATATCTTAAAGCAGCATTGGCTTTGAAAATATACACGAACATCGATGATTTTGTAAGACCGGATTACCCGGTAGTTACCATTGGAACCTTTGACGGGGTGCATGTAGGGCACCGCAAGATCATTGACAGGATGATCAAGCGGGCAAGCGAGAACAATGGGGAAACGGTGCTGATCACTTTCAATCCTCACCCACGCCTGGTTATTCATCCCGACAGCAAGAACCTGAAATTCATCAATACCCGGGAAAAGAAATATGAATTGCTGGAAAAAGCCGGCATTGATCACCTCATCGAAATACAATTCACCAGGGAGTTTTCCAAAACAACATCCTTTGAATTCATTAAAAAATACATTGTTGACGGCATTGGCGCAAAGAAACTGATCATCGGATATGATCACCATTTTGGGCGGAACCGCCTGGGTGATTTTAAAGAGTTATACGATCTCGGGTCAACCTATGGCTTCGATGTGGAAAAGGTGAATGCTCAGAGCGTGAACAACATCAATGTGAGTTCTACCAAGATCCGGAAAGCCCTGGAAGAAGGTAAGATAAAAAAGGCCAATCAATTGCTGGGCTATGAATACTCTATCACAGGAAAGGTGGTTCAGGGGAATAAGGTAGGTCGCAAGATCGGTTTTCCCACGGCCAACATTGACCTGGAAGACCAGTATAAACTGATCACGGCCAATGGGGTGTATGCCTGCCGGGTCTGCTGGAACGACAATATTTACCAGGGCATGGGCAATATCGGTATACGCCCAACGGTAAATCATAGCAATCTTACCATTGAGGTAAATATCTTTGGATTTAGGGAAGAGATCTATGGCGACAATATCACCATCTACTTTGTCGACCGGATTCGTGATGAGATCAAATTTGCCAACCTGGAATTATTGCGCCAGCAACTGATCAAAGACCGGGAAACGGTGATGGGCTTGTTGAATGATTGATTGGTTATTGGTTAATTAGTTAATTGGTTATTGGTTGATTAGTTAAATGGTAGTGACTTTCAGTTGATGGTTATCGCCTCGCCTCTGGTGATACGGGATTGGTTGGAAGATGGATTACAGGATAAGACACCTGGAATAAAACACACAGTCACCAGATACACAAAGAATCGCAGAGATTAATAAATGCATTTACCCATATTTATTTGGAACACAGTCTAGTGATTTCCCTGTTTCCCCGTCGCCTTCGTCGCCCCTCGCCTCAGTCGTCAATCAATGCCTGATCACCTCAAGCTCAATTCTCCTGATCCCGGGTGTTTGCATTTTGCTCATTCTGTTCTCGAGGATTAGTTTGTAGCTGCCTTTTTCTTTGAAGGTATAATCTTTTCCAAGGAGAATCTTTTTGTTAAATTCTTCGGTGTTTTCATAGGCTTTGTAAATCTCATCTTTTGTCCGGAGGCGTTCATGAAAATTCCTCAGTCTTTCCTCCCCATCGGGAGATTGAAGCTGTGAGGCAAATGTGAGGTATTCCCGGGGGTAATCAGAAGTGTAAATAATATCCAGGTACAGATCGTACTCCCCCCTGTTTTGATCTATTGTAAAATCAAATGCTGCTTTTTCAAAACTGTTCCAGCCGGATCTTTTGAATGTATAGGAGGAGGTATGCACAGCTTCTGGCTGACAGGCGGTGAGCAATGCAGCGATCAGGGTGATAAACGAAAGTCGAAAATAATGATTCATTGAGCTGGATTTTATTTGATTAAGCAGTCATACAAATATACACAAAGTGATTGGCCGGGCTGCGTAGAAAATGCCTACCTTTATTTCAGGAATATCAAGACTAAAAAATGGCTGGAAAAAAGTATTATGTAGTTTGGATTGGTAATCAGACCGGTGTTTTTGAGGACTGGAAAGATTGCCAGGTGGCGGTGCAGGGAGCTGTGGGTGCAAAATTCAAAGCTTTTAACCACAAGGATATTGCAGAACTTGCCTATAAAATGGGTCCCGGTGTAAATATCTGGGACAAAATTTCCGGGAAGGAATACAATGCCCTTTCCGGTAAGCTGGAATTGCCGGACCTGAACAGCCTTTCGGTAGATGCGGCCTGCAGCGGCAACCCGGGCACCATGGAATACCGGGGGGTGGATACGAAATCCGGTATCGAGCTCTTCAGCCAGGGGCCTTTTGAAGACGCTACCGTGAACATGGGCGAATTCCTGGCCCTGGTGCACGGACTGGCCCAGCTAAAAAAAGAAAAGAAAAACATACCCATATATTCCGACAGCCAGACGGCCATGAAATGGGTTAAGGATAAAAAAGTAAATACCCGGCTGGAAAGGTCATCCCGGAACAAAAAGCTTTTTGAATATGTGGAAAGAGCGGTGATGTGGTTAAGATCCAACGAATACAATAATCCCATTCTCAAGTGGGATACCGGCAACTGGGGGGAGATCCCTGCGGATTACGGTAGGAAATAATATTAGAAGAGATTTTTTTTTAACCTGACAGGTTTGGCTATTAGCAAAGTATCATTTCTTCAACACAATCCGAAAAGTCGTACCCTCCCCTGGGCCAGAATGTTTCACAAAGATCTTTCCTTTATGATAGTCTTTGATGATCCTTTGCGAAAGGGTCAGTCCCAGTCCCCAGCCCCTTTTCTTGCTGGTGAATCCGGGATTGAAAATGCTTTTATGCATGGATTTTGGGATGCCTTTGCCCGTATCTGAAAAGTCGATGATCACCTGGCCTTCTTCTTCTTTAATGTCCACAATGATCACTCCACTGCCCCCCATGGCATCTACGGCATTCTTGCTGAGGTTTTCGATCACCCATTCGAAAAGATGCAGGTTGATGGGTGCGATCACATCTTCATTTGGGGTGTTGATCTTGTACTTAACCTTTTTTGAAGACCTTGATTTGAAATATTCAATGGCACCGCTGATGACCTTTACAATGTCTTCTTCTTTTAATTTGGCCTGTGATCCGATCTTGGAAAAGCGGTCGGTGATCTTTTCCAGCCGGCCCACATCTTTTTCGATCTCGGAAATGGCCTCATCCTCCATGCCTTTCAGTTTCAACAATTCGAGCCAGGCCATAATGGAAGACAGGGGTGTTCCAATCTGGTGGGCCGTTTCCTTCGACATGCCCACCCACACCTGGTTTTGTTCTGCCCTGCGGGCTGAGCTGAACAGGAAATAAGCAATGATCAGAAAAAGACCGATCACACCAAATTGCAGTACGGGGAAGAAACTGATCTGCGTCAGCAGCGCAGAGTCCTTATAAAAAATATAAGTGGTTCCCTGTTCGGGCAGATCCAGTTTGATGGGCTGGTTCTCCCCCCTCATTTCGGCGATCAGCCGGTCTGCGGAGGCGGAATCCTCCATCAAAACCGAATCCACATTACCAAAAGCGATCACATGGTGCTGGGTGCTGTCGGTAACAACCACCGGTACCGAAGCAGAATTGGTTACCACCTCTGAGAAAAAGCTCTGTACAAGATCATCCAGTACGGTTCGCAATTCGGCAAACAGCTTCGATTCCTTGTAATAAAGGTAATTTGAATAAATTTCATTATCCACCTCCCAGTTGATCCGGATGGGTGGGTTGGCAGTAAATTCTTTTTTTAGTGCATCATTCAGGTAGGTAATCGTATCGGTGGGGAATTCGTAATTGACAAAATAGGAGACTTTGTCATACTCGTTGGTGACCACCACCGGAATGGTGGTGTTGCTTTTAATGATGTCCAAATAAAAGGTGAGGTCGCAGGTAAACTCCGAATTACCAACGGTTTTATAGGCTCCGGCAAGGATCTCTGCCCGTTTTTGTTCTTCATCTTTTATCTGTTCAAAAAACACTTCCGTGTATTTCACGAACTTTGCTTTTCGCTGTATGGCATCTGCCCATATCCTGGCATCTGATCTTTCGTCTTCAGCGAACTTCCTGACGATAAAATTGGTATACCAAAACGAAAAGCCTACAATGGCTATTGCGATCCCGATGAGGATAAATTTCCAGCGTCTTTTCTTTGTATAAATATCCAAGTTTACAGGCTTTTTATGCTTAACGAATATACGATATAATTAGTGTTAATGTATGTTTTGATCAATCCTCATTCAGCAGCATTTCTTCGGCTTTCCTGATCTCCTCCTTTTTCTGTTCATCCACTTCCGGATAATGCATATCGAAAGATTCCAGCTTGCTGATGATGATATCTGCAACCATGGCACGCATATAAGGCTTGTTGTCAGCCGGGATCACATGCCAGGGTGCAAAATCTGTTGAGGTATGCTGCATCATGTTTTCATAAGCCAGCATATATTTTGTCCAGTGCCTTCTTTCCTGGAAATCGGCCAGCGATATCTTCCAGTTTTTGTCGGGATTTTCTATTCTTTTCAGAAATCGTTGTTTTTGTTCCTCCCTGGAAATATTCAGGAAAAATTTCAGTATCCTGATCCCGTTCCGGTGCATATATTTTTCAAAGTTCACGATATCCCTGTAACGGCCTTCCCAGAACGCATCATCAATATCCGATAGATGATTGATACCCGGGATCTTTTGTTTTTCAAGGAGAATCTCGGGATGGACTTTGGTGACCAGTACCTCTTCATAATAGGAACGGTTAAATATCCCGATCTTGCCCCTTTCTGGAAGTTCTTTGATGCAACGCCACATAAAACCATGATCCAGCTCCTCCTGGCTGGGCGCTTTGAAGCTTTTCACCTGGCAACCCTGGGGGTTAATGCCCGACATTACATGCTTGATGGTGCCGTCTTTACCGGCAGCATCCATGGCCTGGAAAATAATCAACAATGCATATTGGTCGAAGGCATAGAGTTTATCCTGTAGTTTGCGCATTTTTTTTATTCCGCGGTCCAGCTCTTCCTCTGCTTCTTTTTTGGAGTTATACTTTCCGTTATGGCTGCTTTCGAACTCCTGTAATTGCTTTTTGCTGCCGGGAGGGAAAATGAATTCTTCAAACATTGTCATTGATTTACAACAAATTTCGTTAAAAAAACCAAACTTGCAATTTTAGCTCAAAATAATCTTATCTTTAAAAATGCCTATAAGGGTTATTAACAGATGAGCAGACTTAAAAGCAATCTGGCCGAAGTCTTCAAGGATGCCCGGAAACACCTCGAGGTTGCCGGGATCATTGCTGACCATCTTAGCAGCAAATGTGATGTCAGGGATGAAGCCCTAAATAATCTTAGCCTGAAACATGCCGGAAACCTCCTGGACCTGGGATGCGGTTTCGGCTTTTTTACAAGGGCCCTTCAGGGCCGCGTTGATCCCAAAGCTTCCATTACCGGCATTGACCGGCATCCCGAATATGAACAACTTTATTTGGAGTCGTGCAAAACAGCCGGTTTGAAAGGCAATTTCAGGGGAAGTGGAGTTTCAGCATTAGGCGAAATACCGGATCAGTCAGTCGACCTGGTTATTTGTAGTTATGCCATGTATTTTTTCCCGTGGATCATCCCTGAACTTACGCAGAAGTTGAAACCTAATGCCTCATTTGTGATCATTACCCACGCCATTCCCCATATGCGGGAATTTACGAACTATGTGCGCTCCATCCTCAGAAAAAAACAAATCGAAGTAAACGGACAATTGCCTTACGAAAAACTGATCGGGCTATTCTCCAACAGAAATGCTTGCGAACAATTGGATCCGTATTTTAATAGGATCGTGCGCAAAAGATATAGCACGAAGCTTTTGTTTAATGAAAATGATTATGATGATTTTGTGAAATATTTCCGGTTCAAACACAGGTTTTTTATTCCTGAGCATGCTGAAACGGAACTTGAAGATTATATCCTGAATACAATTAAAGAAGATATGAGAAATGGAACAAGCTTCGAAATCACAAAAGATGATATGATTTTTATTTGTTCTCATCCTCAAAAAGATATCAAACGATGACAGCGAAACCACGACAATACTGCCCTTATTGCGGGGATAAGACAGGATACAAAATGGAAGCAGAAACCGAAAGAGAATTTTGCTTCAATTGCGAACGTTTCTTTTATGATAATCCCCTGCCGGTTGCTTCGAATATTGTGATCAGGGAGCGTGAAATATTGTTGGTGAAAAGAAAATTTGATCCTTTCAAAGGCTACTGGTGTCTGCCCATGGGCTTTGCCGAATCAGGTGAAAGCATTGAACATGCTGCACTGCGGGAACTTGAAGAAGAAGCAGGGATTAAAGGCAGGGTTTTGTCGCTGGTGAATGTGGAATCCGGCAACAGTCGAACTTATGGGGATCTTTTATTTCTCACTTTCGAAACCGAATGGGTACAAGGAGAGCTCATAGCTGGAGACGATGCTGAGGAAATTGGTTTTTTCTCCCTGAAAAAGCTGCCCGAAATGGCTTTTCAATCCAACATCAATGCCATTGAAAAATGGATGCGAAGCAAAAAAGAATACTGGGCCATCGTAGATTCTTTTAAACTTTCAGTTAATCAGGGCGGGGAGACGGTCAGAGGAGATTATTTGTCAGATAAGCTCATTCGTATGGTTGAGAACAATGCTGAAGTAATTGCTGGCAGATGGCTGGATGAGGTGAGGAACAACAAAAGCACACCAGCATATTCACGGGCCAGGCCGGAAACTTCTTTTGAAAGGAACAAAGAAGTGATCCGGCAATTTGGGAACTGGCTGGGCGGATGTTATTGTAAACGGGATATTGAGGAATTTTACCTGGAATTAGGAAAGGAAAGAAAGCAGGAGGGGTTTACACTCAGTGAGGTAATCAGCGCCCTGAGCCTGACCAGGAAACATATTTGGGAGTTTGCCCTTTCCCAGAATATCTGGAACAAAACCATCGATATCTATATGACCCTCGAACTTGAAAGGAGAATGATGTTATTTTTTGACAAAGCAGCTTATTACATCGCCAGGGGTTATGAGGCTTAAAGCAGGATAACTTTTTTCCAGTTGATGCGTATTATTTAATTAGCTTTGGCTTTTTATTCCAATTAATCCGAGGGGTCGGTAAGAATTGTTAATTTTATATGCTTTCAAACATCAGTATGATAAAAATAATCAAGATTTGTTGTTCTGCATTGTTTGTATTGCTGCTATTGAACGGCCATGGACAGCTAAGCAAAATGGATAGCCTGCAGTTGTGGTTGAAAGAACACCCTGCCCAGGACACAAACAGGGTTAAAGCATATATCCAGCTGATAGTGGAATTTGTGGATAAAGATTCGGATACAGCAATACAAATGAGCAGGGAAGTGATTTCTCTTGCCAGCCAATTGGATTATAATTACGGATTAATGCGGGCGCATAATTCACTTGGATATTACTACTGGTATAAAGGTAATTTTGACTCTGCCCTGGTGAATTATCAAAAAGCATTGTATTATGGGGGGCAGGAAGAAAAATTTCCTTATCGATTGAATGTACTGAACAACATTGGTGTATTGTATAAAAATTTTGGAAACCCTGATAGCAGTATTGTTTTTTACCGGAAATCCCTTGAACTTGCCGAAAAATACAAGGATGAAGAAGCTATTGCGAAAAATCTCACGGACCTGGGAGCTGCCTTTAGTACAAGCAATAAACTTGACCTGGCCATTGATTATTTTATGCGGGCCAGAGAGTATGTTGATAAGAAACAAGATGATAAGAATGCAGTTCCCCTGTGTATTAACCTGGGTGTACTGTATGCCAAGATCGGTGAGTTTGAGAAAGCATTGCAAAATTACAGGAAAGCACTGCAACTCAACGAAACGGTCGGGAATCGTGATTTTGAGTTAATGACCTACAATAACATTGGTTACCTGTATTATCATGTTAAGCAGGATTACGACTCAGGTGTTTACTATTTGAATAAATCATCAAAACTTGCTCAAGAGCTGGGTGTAATGGAGAGCTATCTGAGCACCAACATCAACCTGGGTAATATTTTTCTTGCCCGCGGAGAATATGAAAAGGCTCTGCAAGCATATTTGAATGTTTATAATACAGAAGGCCTGGCTGAACGCAAGTATGAATATTCGGCAACCCTCATCAACCTCGGTCTGGTTTATTTAAGCCTGGGAAATTTTGATAAAGCAGAAGAGTTTACTGAACAAGGTTTGCGAATAGCCATGAATAAAGGCTTCCTGGAATTTGCCAGTTATGCATATGGCAATATGGTCAGCATCGACAGTGCACAGGGAGAATACCTGGAAGCGCTTCAATACAAGGATTCTACCCATGCAATCCGGGACAGCATCTGGAACCAGGATGTGAAAAACAGGATCGCCGAGGTGGAATTCGAATACGAATTAAAACAAAAGGATGAATTGAATAGCTTGCTACAGGAAAAAAATCAGGTTCAGGCAGAACTGATCACCCGGCAACGTTACCTGGTGATCGGGGCCATTATCATTATTTTCCTGTTGGTTACCCTGGCTTTTGTAATTCGCCACGATCAAAAGAAGCTTAAAAAATTGAACAAAACACTCGATGATCAAAAGGCCAGGCTTGAAAAGCTGAATCAAACCAAGGATAAATTCTTTTCCATTATTGCTCATGATCTGAAGAACCCTTTTGATGCATTGCTTGGTTTGCTGGCAGAACTGGATGAACATTATGAGGAATTTGATGAGAAAATGAAGAAGGAGATCATCAGCAGCCTCTTGCAAAGCAGCCAGACAACCTTTAATTTGCTTATCAATTTGCTTGAATGGTCAAGATCACAAAGAGGCTTGCTTGAAAATAAGCCTGAGAAAAATTCACTCCATAATGTCGCGGAAGCCGTGCTGGAGTTTACCTTCAGCAGAGCAAAATTCAAAAAACAGGAGGTCAAAAACCTGATTGATGAAGATCTGGTGGTATATGCTGATCCTCAACTTTTACAGGGAATACTGATCAACCTGGTTAACAATGCGATCAAATTTACCCCGCAGCAAGGAAAAATAGAAATTACTGCCGAAATAACTACAAAAGAAGTTTCTGTTTGTGTAAAAGATAATGGAGTAGGCATTGACCAGGAAAAACAGGCAAGACTTTTTCGCATAGACACTGACGTGCATACAAAGGGCACAGACAATGAATCTGGTACAGGCCTCGGCCTGATCATGGTCAAAGAGTACGTCGATCTGATGGGTGGAAAGATCACCATAAAGAGTGGACCGGGCAAAGGCAGCACTTTTTGTTTTACTTTACCCGTATAAACTTAAAGTTTATTTAACAGACACATTTCGATTATTTCTTTTCTTTGTTATTAAATTAACAAAAAGCCATTATACCTTATGAAGTTTTTCTCGAGCCTTTTTCTTTCATTGCTGTTTTCTATTCAGGTCTATTCCCAGACAGAACCCCTGATCCCAAATAACTGGCAAACCTTTATGTGGCCTTACAATGCCTATTATCCTGAAGATGCTCAGGGTGTAAATGGCCATGTTGGAAATGCCTGTGGTTATACCGCCATGGCAAGGATCATGCATTACTGGCAATATCCCGTCAACGGAAATGGTGTTCTTGATTTTGACGATTTTTTTGGACGCCACTGGTACATCGATCTGGAAAACATGGATCTGGATTATTCAGCCATGCCCTATGAACTTCAGTGGGAGGATCCTGAGGATGTGTATCATGAAACCGCCATGCTTTTCCTTGCCTGTGGTGCTATTGGAGAGGACATCATGATTGGGTTTACCGACGGGATCATGCGCATTCCGGAGGTTATGCAGGATTATATGGATTACAGTGAAGATATGGACGTTTTGCAGAGATGGGATTATACCCGGGAGGAATGGATCAATATCCTCAAAAACGAGCTGGATCACGGCCGTCCCATCCTGATCGATGGCAGGACCCCCGACAGTCCGCCGCCATGGGAACCGGGCTCCTGGGAAGGCCATTTCTTTGTTTGCGACGGCTACAACGAGAATGAGGACTTTTATATTAATTATAGCTATGGCGGAATAGCAGGATATTACGATATCGACAGCATGGATGTGTTTTCTGCCTATCACCGGATTATAATTAATTACGAACCCTACAATGTGGGCTTTAAGGATATTAATGAAAATAAGATCAAACACAAGGTTTTTCCCAATCCGGTATCAGATAAATTGAACATTGTGGTTGAGAATTCACGGATCCGGAAAACAGAGATTGATCTCATCAATGCCCAGGGAATGATGGTACAGAAAATCGCCATGGGTGCATTTTATCAGGAAAAAAGCTTTGTAATGGATACAAAGGACCTGAAGAATGGTATTTATTTTTTGCGTATCCGTACCTCCGATACCAGTATTCATGAAAAGCTACTGATTTGCAGATGATGGGTAGCTTAATGATTTCTGGTTGACTTTCATATGGATTTGTTTTAAATTTATGGACCTTAATCAAATCCAAACCAAATGAAAAAGATTCTATTGATCGCACTGTTTCTCGGTTTTTCAATTCTTGTTTTAATTAGGGTTTGCTGAATTTCT
>NPIE01004133.1_pt1 | contig 56889 bp, 63 predicted proteins | sample 8637661 | NCBI WGS metagenome assembly NPIE01 (sample SAMN07420842, study PRJNA396082) | bioreactor metagenome | isolation source: sample BA12 brine-fed electro-methanogenic bioreactor BA | place: Japan: Kochi | collected 2016-12-09 | reverse complement strand
TATGCCGAGGACAGGAGTTGAACCTGCACGAGAGTATAAATCTCACTACCACCTCAAGGTAGCGTGTCTGCCAATTCCACCACCCCGGCTAATACTAAGGCAATTTTATCAGATTAATAGCTTTTATCCAACATCTATAAGGCAAAATCATTTCTTACTCAAATCTCATAGAATCCATTATCTTTAATGCCATCTTATAGGACGTTGCTTCTGGATTAGGAATCAAACGAGATAAAACAAGAAACACATATTCGTCACTAGGAAATACATAACCCTTAAATGCTCCGCCTATGCATACTAGATCATACGCAACAACATCTCGATCCCATTTCTTTTCTACAGAATATTCTCCAGAGCAATCTTCTGAAGAAAGCATTCTAGAAACTTTTTCCGAGTATAACTCTTTTATTTTTTCAAAAGTGGTATTCTCTCGATAAATATACACATCTATATTTTGTTCTTCTATACAACTTGTACAACCAATGTCATAAGGAACCTTATCTGGATAAAAGAGAACCTTTATATTATGTACCAAAGAAGAATGAAGGTCACTAAAGATATTTTGCTCTAGATCCGCTTTGTCTCCATGCTTAACTGCCCAATGGAAAGGAACATCTCGTTCAGTATCTGGTCCTTCATAAGTATTAATTGGGAAATCTTGATAATCAATATAATCAGGTATCTCTACACTAAAACCATACTCTGGGAGAGAAAATAATCCCCATCCAGCATTTACTATTTTAACCTCCTCCTCCTGTTCGGCATCAAGTTCCTCGGCTATTTTAGTCTCTTCAACCTTTTCCACACCCTCCTCCTGCTCAACAACAACCTCATTATCCGTAATCTCCTCAAATGCCCCTTGAAGATAAAGAAAGCCTAAAATACCCAAAAGGAGTAATATTACAAAAACCAGTATCCCAACAACAATCTTGGAAGAGGATTTCCCCTTCACAGACCTACCTTGGGTAGGGAGTGTACTCTCAGTATCGCTTAAAGATTCCATCGCTTTTATATTATTAATAAATTTATTAGCCTTATTAGTGTAACAAAAAAAACTGAAACTTTCTATGTTCAATTGCAAAAATATATACTTTGATGCAAAATGTATAAATACCCAAATAAAATTACAACAACAAACATGAAAATTAAAAACATACATGCTAGAGAAATACTAGATTCCAACGGTTACCCAACAATTTCTACAGAAATAGAGGTATGGAGTGGAGAAATAGGAAAAGCAGAAGTCCCCTCTGGAGCATCTACTGGTAAAACTGAAGTCGTAGAAATGAGAGACCAAGACCCCGCAAGATACAAAGGTAGAGGAGTACTAAATGCAGTAGAAACCATTAACACCGAATTAAAAGATCTCCTAGTAGACAAAGAATTCACAAGCCAAAGAGAATTTGACCAGATGCTAATAGATGCAGATGGAACAGAATTTAAAGAAAAACTTGGTGGAAATACAATATTATCTTGCTCCATGGCCTTTGCAAGAGCAGTTACAAACGCTTTCGGTTTGCAACTTTACGAATACCTAGCAATGACCTACTGGGACAAAGAGTATGACAACAACAATTTCAAACTCCCTACCCCACAGATATTAGTAATGGAAGGAGCTAAACATGGAAACTGGGCAACAGATATACAAGAATACATGCTAGTACCTAATATTGAAACCTTTGGGACATTCTCTGAGGCTTTGAGGGCAAGTACTGAGGTATTCCACTCAATACATGAAATATTAGATTCCAAACAATACTCCGTAGGCCTAGGCTTAGAAGGTGGTTATGCTCCAAAGGAGTTAACTAGTAACGAAGAGGCATTTGAAATAATCTTAGAGGCTATAAAGAGAGCAGGTTTTGAAATAAATACACACTTTACCCTATCACTAGATCTTGCTTCTTCAGAATTCTTCAACGAAGAAAAAGGTGTTTACCACCTAAAAAGAGGAGATAAAATCTTAAGTAGAGAGGAACTAATAAGCCTTCAAGAAGAGTGGATTAGTAAATACCCCATTAGTTCAATAGAAGACCCATTGAATGAAGATGATTGGGAGGGCTGGAGTCTATATACCCAAAAGTTAGGTAAAAAAATAATGGTTGTTGGAGATGACTTAATAACAACAAATACCAAAAGAATTAAGAAAGCATTAGAGAACAAAAGTATTAATTCTGTTCTAGTTAAATTAAACCAGATAGGGACTGTCTCTGAAACTTTAGATGCTATTAGAACGACTGTAGAGAACAATCTAAAGGCTGTTGTCTCTCACAGAAGTGGGGAAACAAATGACGACTTTATAGCAGATTTAGTAATAGCTACACCTGCTCGGTATTGTAAATTTGGTGCTCCAAGTAGAGGAGAAAGAATAGTTAAATATAATAGGCTGTTAGATATAGAACAGAGGCTGGGACTTTGAAAACCCTTCCTGCATCTAATTCCCACATCTAATTTGCAATAATCACAGAGATAATCTAGGAACTCTATCCACCTTCTCAATATCCTCCCTCTCTTCTACATAATCTCCTGATTGAGATTTATAATACCCTACTAACCCAACCATAGCTGCATTATCTCCCCTGTACTCCTTAGCAGGATACACATAATTCAAACCATAAGACCTCACTACTCTACCAATCTCTCTTAATATTTCCTCACTGTTAAAAACACCCCCACCCACAAATACACTCCTTACATCCCCATACTCCTGTATTGCAGATTCTAATTTAATAACTAAAGATTCTACAATTGCATCCATAAATCCTCTACAGAAATCATAAACCCACTCCTTATCTTTCTTTCCTTCTTCTCTTAGCTCTTTTGTTTTGTAAAGTGCCGCTGTCTTTAAACCAGAATAACTAAAATTTAAGTCATTAGAATTCTTCATAGGTACTGGAAACCCTATCTTCCCACTCTCTCCTTTCTTTGCAAATTCTGTTAATGTTGGTCCCCCTGGATAACCAAAATTAAGTATCCTACCTACTTTGTCAAAAGCTTCACCTACGGCGTCATCTAAGGTTTGCCCTAGCTTTTCATATTTACCAATCTCTTTTACATATATTAACTCTGTATGTTTACCTGAGATTAGAAGACCTAGGGCAGGGAAAAGTTCTTCTTTAATTCCATCACTATCGCTATTTTCTTTCTTCGCTTTCTCTACATCTTTTGTAAAAGCTTTCCCCTTAGAATTTTCTAACAAACCAGATAGCAGATGTCCCTCCATATGGTTAACTGGGATAAATGGTTTAGAGTTTTTAATAGCTAATTCTTTTGCAAAATTCAAACCTACCTCTAAATCTATAGCTAAACCAGGACCATATGTACATGCTATGTAATCTATGTCATCAAGTTTAACCTTCGCTTTCTTAAGAGCTTCGTCATAAACCATTGGAATATTTTTCTCATGCTCTCTTCTTGCTATATCTGGGACTACACCTCCCCACTGGGCATGGATATCTACTTGGGAAGAGACAACACTAGAAAGAACCTTTCTTCCTTTAAGAACAGCAACAGAGGTGTCGTCACAACTTGTATCAAATGCCAATACTAATGGCTGTTTGTTATCCATATATTTCTATATTCCTTTCTTCTAAAGATAGATATTTAATCACTACTTTGTAAATGGGGACATTCATATTGTCACAGAGTGCAGATATCTCTTGGTAGAATTTATCTGCCCACTCTATTAAAACAATATTTCCTTCCTCTAAGTTCTGGATTAAACCAGAGTTTTCTAATTCATACTCCTGTAATTTCCATGTATCCATATGTGCAAGGACTCTATCCTTACCCTTCTCCTTGTAATTGTATTCATTTATTATTGTATATGTTGGAGAATTAACTACCTCTTCTACCCCAAATGCTTTCCCTACACCCTTTGCAAATTGAGTCTTACCAGCTCCTAGTTCACCGCTTAAGGCAACTACGACTGGTTGATGACCAGTTAGATATTCTCTTGCGAATTTCTCCCCTAGGGACGTTGTCTCCTCTGGAGTACTAGTTTTTACTTCCTCTATTTTCTTGTTTTTAACAAGGGCGTCTTCAAACTCTATTCTACCCTGTCTTAAGACAGAGAGTTGGTTTAGTGTGGTGTCTAGAACTGTAGATGGTTGGTTCTTTGGTAGTGTCCCTGCATCTAAAAAGAGATCTATTAGTTCTAAACTTTTCTTTGGTAAATCTTTTATTAATTGCTGTATGTTGTATGGTGGGGATTTGTAAGATACATTTGCAGAGGTTGCGGTTATTGGTTTGCCGAATTGTTCTATTATTTCAAGGGTAAATGGATAATCTGGGTATCTTACTCCTACGGAGTTTTGCATGGATACTACTGGTGGGACAAGTTTTCCTTTGCTCATAGATATTACTGTTATTGGACCTGGGAGGTAGTTTTCATAGAGGTTGTCTGCCATTTCATTGATATCTACATATTCCTCTGCCATTTTTCTGTTTGCTACTGCTATGGAGATTGGTTTAGATCCTCTTAGTTTTTTATATTGCATTAACTTTTTTAGTGCTTCTGGGTTTGTAGCATCTCCTCCAAGTCCGTAGCATGTTTCAGTTGGGTATACAATTAAGCCACCGTTTTTTAGTACTTTAACGGCCTTTTTTATTGCAAGATCTTTCTCTTTTTTGGTATCTATTATGTTCATGGTATAATAGGTATTATACTAGGAATAGGTCAGGATGCCTATATTCCAAGATTTTTAAGTTTTAAGGGTAAAGTACTATGTCAGTATTACATTTAACGGGTGTTAATTTTAAAGAAGAAGTTTTAGAAAGTGAGGGGGTCGTATTAGTTGATTTCTGGGCTCCTTGGTGTGGACCTTGTCAGATGGTTGGTCCTGTTTTAGAAGAGGTTGAGAAGGAGATGGGGGACAAGATTAAGGTGGGTAAAGTTAATGTGGATGAGGAAGGAAGTTTGGGGCAGGAGTATGAGATTATGAGTATACCTGCTGTGTTTGTTTTTAAGAATGGGGAGGTTGTAGAGAGGTTGATAGGGGCAATGAATAAAGATAGTTACAAGGATGCAATAGAGAAGCATCTTTAAGAAGGGTTTTGTTGTTATTTAAGGTGTATTTTGATATACTTTTTTGCTATATGGAGTGGTAGCTCAATTGGTTAGAGCATCTGCCTGTCACGCAGAAGGCTGCGGGTTCGAGTCCCGTCCATTCCGCCACATTTGAGTTGTTCCAATTAGACCTGTCTACTATGTTTTATAAACTTTATGGGGATTGCGTTAGTTTGACCTTAAAAACTGAAGTTCTCAAAATTAAGGCCTGGTGGATGAAAAAGGTCAAAAAATTGCCCTATAACACATTATATGTTACTATATACTTAGTGGTACATATAATTTGTTAACCATAATACTATGAACTCTTTTGAGCGTTTAGGTCAAAGTTTCCTTGATTCTCTCGATACACTATGGGAGAGAATATTTGATTATGCACCGACTTTCTTTGGTGCATTAATTGTTTTAGTTCTCGGTATTCTCATCTCTAACCTTCTTGGAAAGCTAGCTAATAAATTGGTCTCCCTTCTTAAATTAGAAAAATTAACAGAGAAAAAAGAATTAAAAGATGAGTTTGATGATTTAGGTATCCAATGGAATTTCCCTGCATGGGCAGAATGGTTAGTTAAGTGGTTCTTCTATATTGTAACCTTTGCTACAGTAGTTGATATATTGAATATTGAGCAATTATCATCTTTCCTTGAAAAATTTGTACTCTACCTTCCACAGGTATTTGTAGCTCTTATTATTCTGGCTGTAGGATTAGTAGTGGGTACACTGTTAAAGACTCTCATTGAGAAAGCTTCTAAAGGACTATTCCCAACTGAAAGACCATCTAGATTCCTAGGTAGTTTAGCAAAGTGGGCACTCTTTACATTTACATTAATGGCAGCATTAGTTCAACTTGGAGTAGCAGGAGAACTAGTACAGATTCTGTTTGCAGGATTTGTCCTTATGTTAGCAGTTGCTGGAGGATTAGCATTTGGATTAGGAGGTAAAGAGCATGCATCTAGGATATTAGATCGTGTAGAAGGAGAATTAGGAGCAGGAAAGGCTGTTAGACAAAGGGAAGGGAAAAGAACACATAGAATGTGAAAAGGCTAGGAACTTATACCAATACTGGATATAGGTGTCCTAGCTTTTTATATTTACAAGTATATATTGAAGCTCTCTTCTTTCTCTAAGAATGTTGTACGAGGTTAAAGTCCGAGCAATAGGATAATCGAATATTAGGATTTGAACAAAAACCTTTTCTTCAACTCCTAGTACTTCATCTTGTTGTTCACCCAAGTAATGTTCTCTTAGAGATGTATCTATTAAATCTATGTAATAGAAACTCAGATAGGAAATCATTATTGTACATGGGATAGTAATAGCAAGACCCTTTAATACTCTCTTCAGATTTACTTCTTTAGATGGGAATGGGTTGTTACTCATAGCAATAATATATATTAGAATATATATTTAATCAATTAGAGTGAGTCTTGGTTATCTATAAACTTTCATAATATTTTCTAATCTTCTCTGCCATTAACTCTCTTCTTTTTAATAAGAATTCATCATAATCCTCTATAGTCATATCAAAAATCTCTTCAGGGATACTATTCATTTTTAAATTCTTCATTAAAGCTTTTTCATCAGTTATTCCTCCATAAATTGTCTCATTACTATTAACCTGTTCTCTTAGTTCTTCGAAGTATTCCTTCGGTGCCTTGTTCCCTACCCTAATATTAATTTCAGATTGCATATATACATAGTTAGCAATTTGATTATATCTACCCCTAGACAATCCATGCTTTTGAAGATAGCTTTTAGGAAAAATATGATGTATATCACCCTTATGTTCTATCAAATCTTTTACAGTTATATCCTTTGATAGAAAGCCCCTATCATTCATCTTCGCTTGTGCTGCAAGATATACATGGAAAAATGGACTACTAGCAACAGAGGTATCTAAGTTCTGAACTAAACCTGCAGTCCAATATGCATCAGAAAGTTCTGCCTCTTCAACCTGTCGTAAGTAATTAGGAAACTTACCATTAGAAGACCTCTTTATATCAAAATCAAAAGCTGACTCAGGAGAACCAGAATACCTTTTAGTAAGTATCGACAAAACAAACCATTTCCTTACTGCACTTTCTATATAATCATCCTTGTAACCTTCTTCTCTTAACTTAAGATACAAGGCATAGGCAAAGTTGGTAACATTCTGAGATCTAATTAGACTACTGTCTACAAAACCTGCTGATTTAAGTATCATTATAAATCTCTTGAAGTTCGTTTCGTTCATAAAATCAAATAGACCTTCCTTAAGAGTTCTAAAGGAATTCTCCTCTATCTCTTCTTCATACTCCCTAGTTTCAAAATTTCTACCTGAGAGTAAACTAACTAAATCTTTCAACCTACCTCTCTCAAACTTATGTGTAAATGCAACTCTAATCATATCCCTATATGAAGGATCATATAGATCATCCTTTTCATCTTTTAACCAAACCATTTTAGGAAAATATTCTGTTTTAACAAATTCTTGATCATTATCTATAAGAATTTTGTAAAATTCTGGTGTAATAGCTAAATGAGAAAAATAATCTATACATTTTCTAATATTTGATCCGTCATGACGCTCGTTAGAAGCTATTTTAGACATAGCAAAGTCTGCCTGAGAGAGTTTAACACCTTGAGAGTTAATACGAATAAATATCTCAGTCACAACCTCTATATCTAAATCAGGGTTTAGTTCAATAACTCCTATCTGTTTAGTAGTAATTTTGTCTAATCTTTCTAATGCTTCATAAACTGTATTTCTGTCAGCTTCTACATTCCTTTTACAATAATCATCAACAAATGTAAGAAGATTTATTTCTTTGGTAAACAATTTTGATATATCGGGTATCCAATCGTTATCTTTTTCTATAGCAGGGTTAGATACTTCAAACTTCTTCTCTGCAGGGTGGAATGCAATCTTAATTTTAATCCTTTTGTAATCGCTGTTAATAATGTATTCACCTAAAAGAGCAGCCATAAGGGCTGTTACTCTTTGTTGACCATCTATTAATATTTTCTTACCATCAGAATCTTTTCCTGTTTTAAGTCTTACCTTTGGGTTTCTCCATGTAATTAAATATCCTACTGGATATCCAGAATAAAGTGAGTCTATTAAATCTCTCACTTTAGAAGCACTCCATACGAATGGTCTTTGTATTTCTGGTATAGCAATATCACCGTTTTTAATCCATGCTATTAGTACATCTATTTGGGGTTGGATTATTGAATATTTTTGCATTTAGGATGTTTTTAAGAGATTAATTATCATAATATCATTTTGTTTATGTTGTTGACTAGGATATTCTTTCATTTCCATGAGTTGTCCATCTATACTCATGGCTTGTCTTTCATCTGATTCTGAGGATTTTCTTGCGTAGAGGACGTATTTGAGTCCATTGGTATCTTTCATTAGAAGGAAGGTACCAGTAAGGGGGAGGAAGTCTAGGGGAAGAGGCTTCTTTGACCAACCTTGTCCAATTCGTATTGAAGAGGTCGGTCTTTATAAAATTGGTTTTTATATCTCTCAATATCTCCCAAATCCGTTTTCTCACGCGGAAAAAAATCTATAGCCATGCGCCTAAAATACTTGTATGAACTATTTTTATTATATGGCTTATGAAGCAATCTCTCAAAAAGAGGGAAATATATATCTATTAATTCTTCCTTATTTTGAGATCTAAGACCCTTATCCACCCCATGGAGGATATTAACACTTGCTCCCAGAATACTATCACACAATTGTATAACATTTGACCTTTCATCTCCCTGATGATTTTTAGGAAGAAACGTTATCTTTTTGTTTTCAACTGTTATTAAAGGGTCCTGATTAATTTTATAGATTGAATGCCAAGGAAAGTATTCATTATTTTCCTGAGGCCCTTCTTCATGATAGATATCTTTAATAATTATCTCTGTATTTGGAAAGTAAAATTTCAAAGAAGAAAACACGGCAGTTCTAAAGAAACGATTATACTTACTACAGAAATCGTCACTGCTGTCGAATTCAGAGTCACTCAATTTAGTGCTATTAAGCCCCAATAGATAGAATCTAAAAGTATTCAAACTCGACTCCAGTTTAAACTCATTTCCAAATTTCCAAGTTTTTTGGTCTGGATTGCATATATATGAAAACCAACGAGTTAGAACATTTTTCTGATCAGCAGAGCTATTACTTACCCAATGAACAGGAACATCATTTTTTGCATAGAATGGAGATGTCCGATCAAAATTGTTACAATATCTCAACTTAGTTATTTCAGGTAAAAGAGGACAATCTATATCTTCAATTATTAGGCCTATATAATGCCAAGAATCTCCAGTATTAGGATCTTCTCGATTTTGTACTTCATCAGCATAAATATTAACTCGTTTGCAATTTCTATTTCCTGGTTCAAACATATCCTAATTTAAAAATGACTAATTATTAAACATAAATTATTTATAATTGGTTATTAGAAGCTCTCTAATTGCTTTCCTTTTTGAAGAATCAGAGTTTATAAAACGTTTTGCCAAAATCCTTTGTATATGATAATCCTTATATAATTTGTCGAAAAATAAATCATTTTCATCTGTGTTGGTAGGATCTGAATTACTTAGTAGTAAATAGTGTCCTTTTTTATCTATTTTCCTAAAATACTTAGCCAGTGCTTCCTGATCTTCATCATTGAAATCCCCTTTTGAATATTTTGTAAAACTTGAAGTAGCGCTAAGAGGTCTGTATGGAGGGTCAAAATAAACGAAAGCTTTCTTGCTATCTGGTATTTCAATGGCATCATAGCTACCACATAGTATTTCAGTGTTTTGTAGTAGCTTACTTACATTTCTAAGATTCTCTTCATTTAAAATCTTAGGGTTTTTGTAACGACCTGCAGGGACATTGAACTCTCCTTTACTATTTTGTCTGTATAATCCATTGAAGCATGTTTTATTAAGAGCGATTAACAGAGCAGCTTTATCTGTCCAAGTTTTTTTGTCCTCCTCCTTATAGTCAACTTTAAGTTGATTATATCGGGTTCTTAACTTCTCATAAAAATATTCTTTTCTTTCCTCAGTGTTCAGTTTTAGATACTCGGTTTGGATTCTATCTAGTTTTTTAATTAACTCTTCAGGAAATAATTTAATAACCTTGTATGTCAACATTAGATCCTGATTAATATCATTAATTACACTTTTCTTAACTGAGTAATTGGATAATAAGTAGAAGAACAGAGCACCACCACCTATAAATGGCTCAATATATAAATCAATTTCTTTTGTTTCTAAAATATGAGGAGGAAAATTAGACTCTAATTCATTAAGGAGCTGGCTTTTGCCTCCTGCCCATTTTAAGAAAGGTTTTGCTGTAATCATAACACTTCCTCAAGGATTCCATCCTTAATCATTTTTAAAGTGAAAATATAATCATTCTTAATAAAAGCCTCTTCTAAATACGTCGCAGCAGTTAACCAACCTAAACCATCCGTTATCCATACAAACTTCAAACCAGAGCCCTTAACGATCTCTTCAAGTCCTATGTACTCACCGGCAGTAGCCTTAAGTTTCGAACCTCCACCTCTATAGAAATTCACCTCAAATAGAACCAATTCGTTGCCAGTATTAACTACAAAGTCAAAACGTCTTCTTGCTTTGTCTGTTGGAACATCTTTGCCCCATCTCTCCTTAACCTTTTGGGCCGTCATTTGCGTGCCATATTCGTAGCCATTTTTAATGCAAATATTTTTAATTTCTTCTTCAACTAAAGCCTCCATCAGCGTTCCTGTCCTATTTTTCCGCCCATTAGTATCCATACCCACCTCTATTCCTGTGACATAATCAACTAAGTTCTTAATCCTCTTATCTTGGAAGATTTCCTTTAATCCTGATTCTCTGAAGAATTTTATTAAATTGTCATAATCACTGTTTTCTTCTTCAAAAAGTTCCCTGATATCAAGAACCTCAAGTTGACCCGGATTAATTAATATTGGGAGATCTTTTAACTGCTTCTTTCGTACAGCAATGAGTATTGGGAGGGCACTTTTAACTTCTGGATACTTTTTACAAATAGCAAGAAAATCATTTTCAATATTTGAAGAACCAATAAGGGAATTTAGAATATTCAATTCTGTGTTTAAATTTGATACGTTCTCCTTGACCTTTTCCCAATCTACAAAATATCCCCAAGTGGTAATAGATTTCTGGAGAGAATTCTTAAGATCTTCAAAGGCCTCTTTCTCTGTAAGGTCACTATAATATTTCAGGTTCTTCATTTAAATACGACTTAAATTATTTATTCTCATATCTTCGTATTGATAAATCCAAATACTTTTTCTCACTATCTATACCAACAAACCTTCTTCCATATTCTACAGCAACTAAGCCTGTAGTTGAACTACCTGTAAAGGGATCAAGTATTAAATCTCCCTCCTTAGTGCTTGCTAATATTATTCTTTTAAGCAATTCCTCAGGCTTTTGTGTCGGATGTTTCCCAAACTTTTTCTCAGAAGGTGGGGTGGAGTTAACAACCCAAACACTCCTCATTTGCTTATTTGGGATCTTTAACTTATCTCCTCTCCATTTCCCATCTTTCATGGCATCATAATTGAAAGTATGAGGTATCTTTTCATTCTTCCTCGCCCATATGAGTGTCTCATGACTTGCCGTAAAGAATCTACAACTAAGGTTAGGTGGTGCATTAGGTTTAAACCAAGCAATATCGTTTAATATTCTGTATCCCAATTCCTGTATTATTAAGCCACATTGATATATTGAGTGGTATGTTCCACTAACCCATATAGTCCCATTTGGTTTTAAAATTCTTTTGCACTCTTTTAACCATTTTCTATAGAAATCCATAGTCTCTTTAAGAGAGTCAGACATATCCCAATCTCCTTTTTTAACATCTACCATCTTTCCGTTTTGGCAGGTAAAGGTACCGTTAGAGAGGAAGTATGGAGGATCCGCAAATATCATATTGAATTTATTGTCAGGGAAATCTTTAAGTATCTTTAAGGTATCCCCATGATAAAGAAGAAAATTTTTTGCTTTATAATATTGCATAACCAATTATACCAGTTGCATATTAACTATTTATTAACTTCCTACTACAACCCCAACATACACCTTAGAAACGATTGTATCTCATAGAACTTAACCTCTAAAGACTTATGTAAAACCATTGTAAAAGCATCTACTAAGTCATCATGCTTCTCTACTCCGAAATAAACTAACTACTGTATTAACTCATCCCCATCCTTTCAAACTCGACTATATCCATACATATATTACAAAATATACACATACCATCTATACCACATAAATCACTCCAACACTCTTTACTATTAGTAGCATAAAACTTCTCTAATTTAGTATTACCACAATTACTACACTTAAAACCATCTACAAAAGAAATCTTTTCTTTCTTTAAAGCCCTCTCTCTAGAAATTAATACATCATCTAAAAGAATACCAAACTCTTCTATATATTTATCCATATTAAAAATCAAGAAACTCCATCTATATACTTTGCCAAATCTACCATCAATGAAATAGCCTCATGAACCTCTTCTTCATTTATTTTCATTCCTACTGTCTTTACATACCACAACTCTTTCCCATAAAGAAAAAAGAATGGAGGAGTTAATATACCCTTACTACAGACTGATTCTAATCTATCATAAAAAGGTGTAAGAACTTCAGAATAAAAGGATTGATTCCCAGGATCTGTTAAAATTCTTAACTTACCTATAAACATCTCCTCTTGTGATATTAAATCTCTATTCCGGTCACCCAAATACTCTCTAGAATTTGTATACAGAGCATTTAACCATGACTTTTTACCAATTACACAACTCTTAAATGAGGTTTCACCCTGCAATCTTGCAGAGACAATTAAGATTTGAGCACCACCTACATCTCCCCTTATAGCTGCCAAATATGAAACAAAAAAAATTGGATAACCTTGGTACTCTCCTTTATTATCTTGAATATTATATCTATCTTCCACATTTGAGAGATATCTTTTAATTGGAGATAGTTTATTAAGAAATTTCATAAATTAATTATTGCAAAATTAAATACTCTTATCAATTAACTCTAACATATCCTCACTCAAATACCCCTTCCCCTTCTCCCACAACCCCTCATCCAAACCATAATAACCCTCAGCTATACTCCCTGTTATACATGCTAATGTATCTGCATCCCCTCCTAAAGAAATACTATTCCTTATACTATCTTCAAAACTATTACCCTCTAAAAAACATATAATACTCTCTGGTACAGTATTAATAGCTAACATACTATGTACATAAGTATCCCTAATATCCTCTAATTCTCTGTTTAAATCATAATTAAATTTATCTGTAATATACCCTTTAATATACTCCTTACTCTTTTTCATTCTAGATAGATATATACACATAGCTACTGCCTGAGCACTCTCTATACCCTCCTTACTATTATGTGTAACCTCTGCTGACCTCTTTGCTTCCTTAAGTACATCTTCCTCAGTATTAAATAACCAACCTATTGGAGATACCCTCATAGCTGCACCATTACCTTTACTACCATATGGTTTCTTTTCTTTACTAACAACCCACTTAAAAAAGGAACTACCATATCCTCTATTTGGGTATTTACTAACCCATTTGTAAAAAGATTCTACATAAGGAATATTATTAGTAAGAGAATCATACACTGCTATAGTAAGTACAGTATCATCTGTAAATGTATTATCTTTTGTAAAAAGTTCAAACTCTTTAGTCTTAATCCTATCCTTATACTCATGTACACTCCCTATGATATCTCCTAATATTGCTCCTCTCATATTTCTAAAAAGGCTTAATTAGATAAATATAATTTCTCAATCCTTTTGTTCCTCGTTTTAATTAATCCTAATAGTAAATCTACGTTGGCTTCATCATATCTCTCATGTAATTCTAATGATATTTTCTCAACTAATTCCAGATGATATCTCAAAAACCACTTGTGGTGAATAAATCTCTCATTTTTTGCAAGGTTAGATACTTTTTCTTTTAGTATGTAAATTTTATCTAACATTTTGTATTACAAATAAATTACTACATTATTATACCCCCTTTTTATACTGTCTCTTTTGTCTCTTTTTAGGTTCCAGACATGTATATCCCGCCATTTTCAACATGTTCCAACAAGACCTGTCCGCTATGTTTTAAAACCCTTATCTTGATTGAGTAATTAAGAGTTTAAAAAGCGAAGTTCTCAAAAGTAAGGCCTGGTGGATGAAAAGGGTCAAAAAAGAGATGTTTTTAAGACCTCTCAGTTCGAAGATAGAAGCTTTGTGTGGTAAAAAGAAAATTAGTTAATATACTCTAGCCATTTCTTATTCTTAAATTCATAATCTCTCTCTTGCAAACCCTTAATAACCCTTTCTAATACATCAGGATGATACTCTTTAACCCTATCCAAAGTATCTTCTCCAAAATCTATAGTCCAAACAATTCCTCTTTCAACTATATCTTCTTTGTTACTTGGTCTACCATCTGGAGTATTAGGAAATATAAAAATTTTTAATTTCCCTTCTTTCTCTAGATTAAGTAAGAACCCTTGTACATCATTTATAAAAATTTCTTTTTCAACTTTTACAGGAACCTCTGATACAATCTCTCCAGTAAAAGATGTCATCCCTTCTTTAAAAGTATCTGGTTTTAAATAATATATTGCCCCCTTTTTATTCTTATATCCTAAATCAAAAGCTCCTTTAAATCTTTCCCAAATATATGGCTTTCCTTTTGAAAAGCCTGTTTGACATATAAAATCAAAATTGTCTCCCAAAAACATTGCAGCTGAAGCAATATCTTTTGTAGCATACACCCAGGGTGTTTTATGAGTACTTGGTTTAGGTTCTAATACTTTTAAACCTCTAACTTTGGAGGAGTGATAAACATATTCTTGATTAATCATTATTAATTATACAAATTATCTCTCCCTTTTTATACTGCCTCTTTTTTATCCTTCTCATCTTACATAGAATCCGTGGTATATATATATCTTTCATACGAGGATGATACTAGAAAGTCTTGTAACATAGACAAATCATAAGGATTATATATCCCTAACGAATATAGATAAGCACAAGAATAAGAAACATCCTGCAGATATCATCAAGAACTGGATAAGAAATAGAAGTACTATTGAATTTCTAAGTCTCTGAGAAAAATCAGTTTTCTCTCCTTTTAATAACAAATACTTCTGGCAATAATCCACCCTCATTTACTCTCAAAACACTTTTTACATTCCAATAGTCCTTTCTAAAAGCTTCTCTTAATAAGACTTTCTCCTGTGTTAATAATACCAATAAACCTTTTGTTCTAAGAAGTTTTCTTGCTAATGATTCAAATGATTTATATATCTCCACATTATCATTATGCTTACCTACTCTAATACCAAATGGCAGGTTACTGATAATCTTATCTACATTTCTTTTTGTTAAACCAATATCTTTAATATCACTCCTAAATATCTTATACCTCCCCTCTTCTATTCCTGCAGATTTAAAATTGTTCATACTAATTTCTATAGCCTTTTCACTAATATCTGAACATATTACTCTCTTTACATTAAAATATTTTAAAGCTGTAATTGGTATTACACTAGAACCACAAAACGGGTCTAATACAATATCTTCTTCTTTTAACTCTGCCATCATACAAAGTATATATGCTAATGAAGGATTTATGCCCGCAGGAACAAACCCTTTTCTCCATTCTCTTTTTGAGAGCTTTAATATTCTTCCATTACAATCTTCTATATGTAAAGGTGAATACAAATTCCTAAATATTTCAATATTTCCACCTATGTTTATTTCAAACTCAATCTCCTCCTTTTCTGTACTTAATATAACTGCTTGAGGATATTTTTCTAATAGTTCTTTAAGAACATATTCCAATGTACCATCTAAAATATGTAGCTTGTAAGTTGTATCTGTCATTTAGGTATATTATACTACAAGCTCTCTGTCAGCTTTACTAGATATAACACCTTCCGTTGTATGTATCTCAGGAGTTCTTCTTATTCTTACATTAACATTGTATTTTATTACTATTTGTCAATTATATTGACAAATACCTTGACAATTATTTTACAGATGGTGTTAAATACTCTTTACAATCAGCATTAGCAAAGATAGAAGAAGGTTTAAAGAATATATCTTTTGATATGCGTCCTACAAACAGAGAAAAGGATGTTTTAGATTTAATTAAGAAATACAAAGAGATTACTTCTTCTGATGTTTCTAAAGATTTAAATATTTCTAGACAACAGGCTTTTAATCTTTTAGATGGACTTGTTTCAAAGGGTTATTTAGAGAAACAGGGTAGTACTAAGAATAGCTTCTATACGTTAAGGTAGTTTTTGTTTCCAAAGGATACGGTTTTGCGTATGTTATAGAAATATAATTTTTATATTTCTAATCTACATGACCTGTCCACCTAGGAAACGATGCTCTAACCTTAGATTAAAGGAATCCTTTAGGTGTCTGTAAAGTTTTAGTGATGGTTCGAGTCCTGTCCATTCCGCCATATTTGAGTTGTTCCTATTAGACCTGTTCACTATGTTTCGAAACCCATATGAAGATTGAGTTATTTAGAAGACTCTGTAGAACAAATATTCCTAAAAATTGTCTTCAACACCTTCTATACTTTCAAAATCAATTTCTGCTGGATAATACACATTTGTGATATTCTCCTTTAATAGGTTAATACTTGTTTCACTCCCATAAACCTTAACATAGATATTCCCTAAAGCACCATAGTTAGATATTGTTCTCTGTTTTAAATCATTAACCAATATTGAATATAGTCTTGCTAAATCCACAAACTCCTGTCTAATAGTATAAAGATATATCCCACTAGAGGAATCATCATAATCATATTTCTGAACTTCTACATCCTTCGTGAATTCATCATAATACTCTATTTCAATCCTTAATTTATCCCCCATTGAGTTATCTATTAAATACTCCGTATCGAGAGGAATATTTTGTAATGCATAATCATCTTTCATCTCGACTATTTCTTCTTTAATTTCCCTTTCAACATGTTCCGGAGGGTTATTAGAAATTTTCATTCTACTAAACTCTAATACAGATATCCCTGTACCTATTCCAAAGCCTACTACACATGCTACAAAGAAGATAAAAAGCTTTTGCCAGTCGGTTCTATGGTTAACAATAAAGTTGTAAAGAATATACAGCAGAGATATGGTAAAAACTATTGTTGACAGTAAAAATATTATTGTCCCTATAAATATTACTCCATTAAACATCATGACAACTCCTACCAATACAGAAGCTACAGATACAAACAGTAAGAATATTATTGGTAAGGATATAAATGCTGTAAAGCACTTAATAATCAAGAGTGCGACTTTACCAATAAATGAAAATACTCCAAAATCATATCTTTGGATTTCTACCCTTCTTTCCTTTCTATCTACTATTTCTTTTTTAACAACTTCATCTTCTTCCTTTGTAATTTTACTGTCGTCTTTTTTTGCAACTTCAAATTTATCCAAAAACCTTATCTTATAGATATATACAAAAGAGACAACAGCTACAACTATATACACAACCTCCGTGATTAATCTCCATATCGAGATAAAGAGATTAGCTATATCCCCATCAATATTCATAAAAACATTTTGCCCTAAGTTAAATAGATATGAGAATGGTATGTGTAGTAAAAGAATAATTAAAAAGAGCATAAACATTTCAAATCCAAATCTTAGTATTGATTTAAATGTCATGCTGTCAAACATGTTTAATGTTTTACTTACTATTTCTGCTATTTCATTTACTAAATCATTAAATGTATATTTTCTATCCTTATCTAATTCTAACTGTGCTATATCTTCATTCATTAGTTCATCTAATGAACAATCAAAGATTTTACATATGGAAAGCATTTTCTCTGTTTCAGGGAATGCCCCTCCTGATTCCCATTTAGATACAGCCTGTCTAGATACTCCTAGTTTGTATGCTAATTCTTCTTGAGTGAGTTTCTTTTGTTTTCTAAGATACTCTAAGTTTTTTCTTAAACTCATATTAATATCTATTTAAATTAATGCCCAATTATATTGTTCCCTATACGGTTGCAACCACCAGCTTACGGTTGTTTTATGTAAACTTGGGGTTGCTTTTAATATATTTTACACTAAATTGATATCTTATGGGAAAGAATTAAGAGAATTACATCTAATGGAATCTACTAAATTAGAAAGAAATAACATATCCTTCCCTGTATCAGGTACTAAAGAAGTAACAAAAGTAATATACAAAGACAATAAGGTATATATAAATGAGGAACAATATTTTGGTAATGTACCTGAAATAGCTTGGAATTTTTATATAGGTGGATATCAACCTGCACAAAAATGGTTAAAAGACAGAAAGGGAAGGATACTAAATAGCGATGATATAGATCATTATGCGAAGATAATAACGGTATTAGTAGAAACAGAGAGAATTATGAGGGAGATAGATGAAAGCTAAAAATTTAAGGCATCTCTAATAGTTTTCCATCAATAACTTTCTTTTGTCCTTTAGATAGAAGATGATAATAGCCATCTTTGAAAGCTATAAGATAGTCTTTCTCCATCTCTTTGAGAATATTCTCAAATTTATCCTTCCTACTATACCCTACTTTTTTAAATAAAAAGTCAATATTTTTCTTTCCTAAGAAAAGAAAAGCTAGGATCTGTTCTTTCTTATTCAGATTATCCTTACACAGAAAGCTCTCTCCTTCTATTTCAAGGAAAGCAGGATAATTAGGAATTGCTAATTCGTCAATAATTCTCTGTGCTTCTTTCATGTTGACCTTACCATATACACGAACAAGTTCGGCTGTTACCCAGTTAGCAGCATACAGAACAAATATTGAATCGATTTTATTAGCATCAAAACCGCCCAAATGAGCAACATCTCTATCATTTCTAAAGCCAAGAAGTAAACTTACTAACTTTGTAACCTTAGTTCTGATATGTTTATCTATTAATGAATCATTTTCCGTTCTTGACAGAATTTTTATCTTCTCTGGTCCTGAAATCTCAATTCCCATTGGAGTTACAGATTCTTTTAACAGATATTGAAATATCCTTATAAGGCATTCTGCCATTCTTCCTCCATTTAATTCACTATCTCCATCTTCACCCAAGAAAAACTTTCTACGGATATCCGTTAGCTCTTTAAATAGTTGATTTTCTAAATCTTCTGGAATATCTTTTAAAATTCTACTCATTTTCTTTCATTATCTCCTTCCACTTCTTCTTTAAGATATAAAGGTTTTTATTTCTATCTTTATTGTCTACCCAACCATTATCCTTACATCTTGTGGCAAACATTGATCTATACTTTTTCCCCAAAATTCCATAACCTCTATTCCATACTTCAGTAATTTGAGAAATATTAACAGCTTTATCAATCTCTCCTTTTGTTAAATATGCAACAATCCAAGCAAAGCACTCATGCCCACTGATATTTCTCACGTATTGATTCATAAAAGCTCTTTCTCCTAGATCAAAATCCACTTTTTTAAACTGAATATCTTTAAATTCCTTTTCTTCCGAAAAAACGAACTTCTCTATCCTTTCCAATCTTATAAGAATATCCTCTATTTTTTGTTCTATATTCATTTTTGTTTAATATACATAAATTTATCTTCTTGCTTAAGTCTTCTCAAAAGTCTTCTAGGAGACTTAGTAAGTCTTAATAAATCCATTGAAATAACCTTTTTTGAGTATGGATCTCCATTTTTTTTAAGTTTATCATCGACTTGATTAACTGATTTCACGGTATCAAAAAAACCTTCTTCTATCAAAGATATAATTAAGCCCATGCAACCTTTCTTTTCTAAACCACTGATACTTTTTTCCTTGCTAGTACCCAAATCACTTTGATCTCTTTGAACATTTATCTCTAATTGATTCAACAAGAGTCTTATTTCCCTAATTATTTCAATATTACTTTTCTTCATCGATCTGTAAAATTCCCTTAGATTTTATTTTTGTCACTTGATAGCCTGTTATATAATAACCATCATTATTATTACTAACTAGACTCATTTCTCGTAATGTTTTTAAGTTTGGAAGAATACTTCCTTTTGGTATTTCCATTTCATCAATCATATCTTTTGCTTTTATATGATCAGTTTCTATTTTCTTATTCAAATACAAAACTTTCTTTACTAAAAGGAATATCAGAATTTTCTGCATGATTTTAAGAGAAAAATAAGAGTCTTTTGGAATTAATTCATTTGTTTGTTTACTAATCAGGGAATACGGAGCTATCATTGCAAACAAATCTTTCTTATTGTTTACTTGCTCTTCATCAACAAAAAGCTCTTCTAAAATGTTTTCGTCGTTTTCCATGTTACACCTCTTCAAAATATGATTATTTAGTATATACATATCTAAGGATTATTGTCAACATCTTCTGGGTAAAACAAAAGCCTAAAATTATCACAAATCTCCTGATGACAGCATTAGAGGTAGCAAAAGGTTAGACTCGTTCGGCACCTTATGTAATTTCTACCATAGACTAACATGCGTAATCGTCACATTGATAAAGGATTAACTAAATATGTAATAAATATTACTTTATACACATATCGGTAACGAACAAGGAAGTACTATCCACAAACACTTATCCTTCCAATTCTTCTTATATTTTCGTTTCCCTCAATATACAATCCCCCATCCTCTGGTATACATATAATCTTTGTTTTTAATATCTTAATATATTCTTTTACTAAATCATCCATACTATTTACATAGTATACCCATATATTACTACCCTATATATATTTCACAAATATTTAAAATCTCTCCTCTACAATGCATACATACCTGAAAATATATTAAAAGTAAAAGAAAGCAGTATACAAATAACTAAAAAGGATTACATATCCCCAACAGATATAGCTAAGCATAAGAATAAGAAACATCCAGACGATATCATCAAGAACTTGATGAAAAATAGAAGTACTATTGAATTTCTAGGTCTCTGGGAAAAAATTAATAACCCGATGTTTAAAGGGGTCGGATTCGACTCCCTTTGGAAAGAGGCTGGTGTAAATTCTTTCGTTCTATCATTAACTAAATGGATAAAAAGTACAAATGCAGTCGGTATAATAAATAAGGTCGGAAAGTATGGTGGTACATATGCCCATAAAGATATGGCATTTGAATTTGCTTCATGGATATCTTCGGAATTTAAGCTATATCTCATAAAAGAATTCCAAAGGAATTATCTAACAAACAAAAATTTTTAATATATGCCGACGAAGCAGATGTCCTTAACGTGTCACTATTCAATATGACTGCAAAACAATGGAGAGTCAAGAATCCTGATAAGCAAGCCAGTGCTACCGAGATGGTATTAAAACAAGCAGAACTATTTACAGAATACTCAGAGTTGATGCAATGAAGAACTTCATACTGTTTCTTTTGCTATTCCCCTATAAATATGCAACAATATAATTACATTATGAGTAAATTAATAATCCCCCCAAATAATAAAGATCATATAAGAGGAAATATAAAAGGAACAGTAACTCTCGTTGAATATGGAGATTTCCAATGTCCAAGTTGTGGAGAGGCATATCCAATTGTTAAAGAAATTCTAAAATTAAAAGGAGATATATTAAAATTAATCTATCGTAACTTTCCACTTTATCAAATACATTCTAATGCACTACATGCTGCATACGCTGCAGAAGCAGCTGGAAAACAAAATAAATTCTGGGAAATGCATGACATACTGCTAGAAAACCAAGAAGATTTAGAAGACAAAGACTTACAACAATATGCCAAAGACCTATCTTTAGATATTAATCAATTTACTAAAGATATGAAATCAGATCAAATTGCAAAAAAAGTAGAAGATGATATTAATGGGGGTATTGAAAGTGGTGTTAATGGAACTCCAACATTCTTTATAAATGGTATGAGTTTTGATAAAAACTATGAATTAGATTTATTATTAGAAGCAATAGACTCAGTGAATAAAGATTAAACTCTTATTCATTCTTTTTAACCCCCTCCTTCATATCCTCTTCATCTGCTAACCTGGCTTCTATTTTCTTTCTTCTATCTTAATACTTAAGATACATTTATCGTTTATTGGGATCATGCTTTCATTATACAGGTTTTCTTAATCGTTTTTTAATTTTTAATAACGCTCCACACCCTATCCAAACTAATCTTCTCTTTATACTCTAACGACCCTATCTCAAACAACTTAACAGCTAAATATACACTAACTACTAACTGTATTACTAAAACTACTAAAGAAAAAATCATCTCTAAAGGAGTAAGAACATTAAAAGCATTCCTAAAAAGTAATACTAAAGGTGCAGTAATTGGTACAAAACTTAAAACCTTCGCTAAACTACCATCAGGATCTGTAAGCAACACACCAACAAAATACATAGGGAAAATTGTAAGAATTACGAAGACAGAAGACAAACTCTGAGCCTCTTTAAGAGAAGGCATAGCAGAACCAACACCAACCATAACGTTAGCTAAAATTAAGAAACCGAATATAATACAAAATAGAGCATAAGCAATTTGAATAGGATCAAAAACAAGACTGGATAATGATATATCAATAGGCAATTGATTACCCACAATAGCTATACCCACTACAGCAAAGCCTCCAAGAAGCAAAAGTTGAGTAAAGATAACCCCCAATAAACCAATTAACTTACCAATAAGTAAAGACTTACTACTAATAGATGTAAGAAGTATCTCTATCATCCTAGACTCTTTCTCCTCAGAAACACTAGAAAGAAGATAGCCCATACCAAATACAACCATTAGGAAATATACGATTACTCCCAAACCTGGGACTATTAATCTTGTAAAATCACCCTCTTTAATTTGTCCATCTTCATACGCAGTAACCTCTGCAGATATACTATCCTGTACAACAGCTAGCTGTTCTGGAGCTAATTCACTCAATACCGCCTGGGTAATTATAGATACGGCTGCAGGATTATAACTACCATTCTCTATAATATTCTCGTTCTGTCTATACACCTCTACCTTACCTTCTCCACTAAATATGCCCTCAGGATAGTAAAAAAAAGCCTCTGCATTACCCTGCTTTACTTCTTCAATACCCACTTCCTTATCTTCTATCCTTTGAAATACTTCACTACTATCAAAAAAACCATCTGTAAGCTTACCTGTTTCATCTAATATTAAAATGTTAACAGTATCATCAAACTGCTGTATTTCTTCAAATCCCTCTTGAATTTTTTGACCAGAGGAATTACTCGCAAAACCAACAACAACAATAAATAGGGGGAGAAGAAAAATAGATAACCAGAAGCTTTTCTTCTTAACTACCATAAGGTATTCCCTCTTAGCTACTGTTATTATATTTCTTATATTAATCATCATGACTTATACTAATAAATATTTCTTCAAGAGAAGGTTTAAGCGCTGTAAATTCATCAACTTCTACATTATCTACCAAGTATTTCAGTACCTCCTGATCCTCTACGTCATCATTTGGAGTTACAATGTATGCTCCATTCTTTTTAGTAAATTTATAAAGTTTATCATTCTTAGGCATATCTCCATCTACCCTTACCCTTATCGCTTTCTCTGCATACTCTTCTTTAATATCATCTAATTCCCCATACACTTCAAACTTACCCTCCTTAAGTATCCCTACTCTATCTGCTATCTTTTCTGCTTCCTCCATTATATGTGTACTAAACACTATGGTTGTTCCTTGTTCATTTAATTTCTTTAACCTATTGATTAACATATTCCTATTAACTGGATCTAACCCTTTGGTAGGTTCATCTAGTATTAGTAATTCTGGTTTATGTATTAGTGCAATGCCCAACTGTATTTTTTGCTGTTGTCCAGATGACAAATTTTTTATTTTAGCTTCTGCTTTATCAGATAGTCCTACTTGTTCTAGATATTCATATGCCGATTGTATTGCATCTTCCTCATCTATACCCTTAATCTGAGCAAAGTATGAGAGGATATCTTTTACTGTCATTTCTAAGTACAGTCCTCTTTCTTCTGGTAGATATCCTATTTTATGTGAGAAAGATAGGTCAAACTTTTTATTAAAGATTTTTAGTTCCCCTTCATAGTCTGAGTAGATACCTAATAGACATCTAATGGTTGTTGTTTTTCCTGATCCATTTGCTCCTAAGAATGCAAATATTTCTCCTTTGTATACTTCAAATGAGAGATCATCTATTACCTCATTGTCTCCAAATGATTTAGAGAAGTTCTTTATTGATATTAGTTGGTCCATTACAGAGTAATTTTAGCATTAATAGTAACTTCAAATCTACCTACTTCCTCCCTTTTTCCCCACAGAAGAAGCATATTAGCTCATATTTAAATCCTTCCTTATCTCTTTTTCTACATCTTTAATGTCTATCCCAAAATCTTTTAATAAATCCTCTTCTATACTTTCTCCCTTATCCTGCTTATTTAAAATATAACAGAAAAGTCCTCTTAATGGTTTATCATTTCCCTCTCCAATCTTCCTTGTTATTAATTCATCTATCTTCTTAATAATGGAGGCACAATATTGATATTCAAAGTTTTCAGTTACAAACCTATCATCAATTGCAAAAAAACCATTCTCTCTTAGATGTTTTATACTAATCTTACTAAAATCAATATCCTTAATATCTTTTATATCCTTTCTCATATTAAAAATATATTTATACTGCTTATTTAGCAATACAGCGAATCCTTCCTCAAAAATATTATTCCAGTACCCATTATATTTCTCCCAATCCATATCTAAATATTGAGAAAGAAGTATGTGAGTAAATTCATGACATAAAGAATCTAATTCACAGGATCGAGGTGGTAAATACTTAATTAAAATCTCATAATCAATATAATTAATATAAATATCCCTAGAAACAAATCCAAATTTCTGTTCCAAATCACTATCTTGGACCCAAAGCATCCCTTCATCTTGTAGAATCTCTTTATATAGACCTTTATCCGTAGTTAAAAATAGTTTAACTTCTTTAGAATCAATATCAGAGATATTCTCTATTTTCTTCTTTAGATTAGAAAGACGATAATTTGACAAAAGGTATGCTTCAATATAATGAGAGAAATAATATGGTTTTAAATCAGATACTTTAATTTCAGAAGTATAATATATTCCCAAGTTTGAAAAAGTAAAAACACTACATCCTTTCAACGCATTCTCTAATATCTTTCTTTTTCCCATCTTCCCATTATACACCCTCTTTTTGCAGGGGGTGATTACGATATGATAAGAATTTTCACATCAGAATTATCAAATTGGATGTCTGCCAATCTTAAATCTATAGAAGATGACAAATCAATTAAAGATAGTTTTCATATCTTTTTTAACAATAATCCATTTGTTAAAGAATTACTAAGAGAATTCTCTGCAAAAAACGGGAAATTAGAAGAGTTAATTGATTCACTTTAGAATTTAATAGCCGACAAAATTATCAGTCCAATCTTTAATTAATAAACATATAGATTATGTGGCATTAGCATGTACAAGTTTACAATCATTAATACCCAAACGTGCAATACTACTATGAAACTACTAGCAGACACGGCCACTCGAAAAACACTAAGATAATCTTATAGATAAGGCTCGCTCTTAAAAATCATTCCCTTTTGTATTTTTTAAGTCTCGCGATTTGACAGTAGAAGTTCTATCTAACACAAGAATTCTATATTTGGTTTTATTTTAGAGCTTTTATTAAATCCTCTCTTGTTAATTTTAAAGGCTCATTATCATTGTATATCCACATATTTCCCCTAATCATCTTACCCTGAAATTTGTTTCCAAGTTTCTCTCTTAAACTCTCTTCATTAAATTTTCTATCCTTTAGTGTAACTGCAAAGCTCTTCCCAGGAGTTAGATTTATAATCCCATCATGCCTAACATATGCAGCGGAAGAACCAACTTTCAATTGACCATTTTCATTAACTAATACACTCCCATATTCTGTCTGAACAACATTTCCCTCCCTTTCCATCCTAGAGAGGATCTCCATGGATTCATCAACTATTCTCTGTTGTCTCTGTGCTACTTCCTTTAATCCATATTTTGCTAATTGCTCAGGAGTCAATTCTTCTGTAGGAGAGTCATAATCTTTGAAGTATTCATGTAACTGATTAAACTCAAGAGATCTTTGAAGCCCCAGTATTGTCTGCGCACTTTTCAAAAACTCTTCAGGAGGATACTTCCTATTATCTATTTTATTAACAAAATCGACAAGTTTATCTAATGCATCTGTTTTTTCAAGCATATTTAAATCAACCATAGCCTTATACACAATCTCTGTAGCAGAAGAGATTTCTTCTGCTTGCCCATGGTGATCAAAAAAAGCAGTATAGGTCTCTGGATTATATACAACACCAAATTGATCTCCCGTATCTAAATTAATTGCACCTTCTAGATACCCTCCTGGCTTAACATAAGTCATATTAGAGGTATCTACTCCAGCCAGATTAAGGATTCCTATAGCAGATTTTCCATCCAGATCTGTATATGGTCTTAATTCTCTCTGCCCACTTTCGCTATTGAAAGAAAGAATCCCATGTACCGCAAATTCCTTCCACAATTCTTTCGTTTTCTCAGAAAACTTTTCATCTCCTAACTCTTCTGTAGCAGCATTTAGGTCTTCCCAAGAGTTAACTTTCCCTAAAGTTATTCTCGCAGCACTTCTTGAATACTCGTAATCATTCTCGAATTGTTTTTCCTTTAACATATTATTTTTAGAAAATTATATCAATTATCTCAGTTCAGACTTTCTTTCTCTAATAAATTTGCCCCAATCTTCTATAAAATCTAACATACTTACAAGTGGAACCTCTATTAAAAAGTTAGTAGCTATTGCTACAACATTGTACTCTTTCCATTTCCTTGACAAAAATTGTCCTACTTTTGCAATAGGAACTGTTATCATATCAAACAGGAAATCCTGGAAATTTCTATCATCACCCACATAAAGCTCTTTAGATTCTTTTCTTACAATTACTGCCGCATATATTGTAAGAGTAATTGTAAAAGTATCATAAATAACCGATGTCATAGGCAACTTTGCAATATAGAATACAAAACCTATCCCAACAAGAGTAAGTATTGTAGAAATAGCGTAAATTATATTTATTAAAATCCTCCCAAAAGATAGTTTCTTTTCCTCAATATTAATCTCATAAGTATCATATTCCTGATCCTTGTGCAGCAAATTGATTGTCACATCCATAACCTTCTCTATATTATCTTCATCGGGAGCTTTAATAAAAATTACAAGAAGAAACATTACTAATGTTGGAAGAATAAAGTCCACTATCGTTGCCAACGTATTAAACTCTTCATAGAAAAGACGCGCTACAGGCACCTCAATCAAATAGAATGTTGCAAAGTTAGAAACAAATACAGAAAGAGTTGAAAATATAGCAGAATTCTTTAATCTCGTTTTTAATGTTGCATGACGTTTATCGTAAGCATCAGTTAAAAGAGACTGGAATCTCCCTCTATCCTCTATAGCTTCTTTTATTCCTTCTGGATTATCTTTCAAACTCTCGAACACATCATCCAAAAGCATAAAAACAGTACTAACTTGATCTGCTACTCCCTCAAATTCTTTGATTATCTTATTATTTATATATTCATGACTACCTTCCTTAATAGATATGATGTTGTCAGCAAACCATTTCATTTCCTCCTGATTTGGATTTTGAAATTGAGGATATTTGATTTTCAAATATAGATAAGTAACATAATTATCATCTAAATGATAAAGTCTTCTTTGAACAGATATTCTAATAAAGTCACGCTTCTCATTTTTATTAATCGCCCCTTCTGGAGTAATTTTGATCCTTTCTTCCAAAATTTTAGTCATTGCATTCATAACACCGTACTCTTTTACAGGTCTTGTGAGAATCTCTTCCATTTCACACGCTGCAATTTCGATAACAAATGTAGATAAATCGTTCTTCTTCTTTACATCAATAACACCTGAGGAACTATATATATGATCCAAGAAAAACAAATACTTCTGTAAGGCAACAGAGACAATATCTACTCTAGATTGGGGAATCTCATGATTAGGTAGATGTCCTCCACGAACAAGTTCTTCCGTAATTGTTTGAGCTAATTCTTTTGTATCATGACCCTTTGATGAGAACCCAACCATGTTAGGAAAAAGAATTCTTTTAAGAATTCTCTCTGTCGCACCTCTTCTTAACGCATTATCATCCTTCCAATCGATAATTTTACGAACCTTTTCATAAAATTTTGCTACACCAGAAGCTATTTCATCTACATTAATTACCGACTCTTTCTTTCTTAAGGAAATTAACTCATTAGAGTATCTTTCTGCGATAAGTACAATCTCATCTCTTAGAGCAGTATCTGATGTTGAGAATCCTTTTTCTACAAAACTACTACCGAGAGTTTCTGGTTTAATTGTATTTACTATTTCCATATTTCTATTTTGTATGTAAGAGATATTTCTAATAACCCTAAGTCTTTGTTTTATTAAAAACCTTCTTGTAATTTTACAGTATTAAGACAAGAATATAAATGATGCTCAAAATCCCTTAAATTGACTATTATACAATTCAGCATAAAATCCTTTCTTTGATAACAATTCTTCATGTTTACCTTGTTCTACAATACTCCCTTCATTCATAACAAGAATTAGATCAGATTTTTTAATGGTAGATAATCTATGTGCAATAACAAATGTAGTCCTGTTCTCCATCAATCTTTCCATAGCTTTCTGTATTAAGATCTCAGTTCTCGTATCCACAGAACTTGTAGCTTCATCAAGGATAAGCATAGGAGGTTTAGCTAACATAGCTCTTGCTATAGTTAATAATTGTTTCTCTCCCTGAGAGATATTATCGGCTTCCTCATTTATAACCATATCGTAACCACCTGGAAGAGAACGAATGAAATGGTCTGCATAAGCATATTTAGCAGCTTCAACTATATCGGAATCCTTCACATTTGGATTTCCATAAGAGATATTCTCTTTAATTGTTCCATTAAATAACCAAGTATCTTGTAAAACCATTCCAAACATTCTTCTCAGATCTCCTCTTCTCATTTTCCTAATATCTACTCCATCTATTTTAATAGATCCACTATCTACATCATAAAATCTCATTAATAAATTCACGATTGTTGTTTTCCCTGCCCCAGTTGGTCCTACAATAGCTACTCTTTGACCAGCTTTAATCTTTGCATTAAAGTTTTTAATTACAACCTTGTTAGGATCATATCCAAACATTATATCTTCAAATTCAACGTTTCCTTTTACCTTGGATAATTTTACTGGATTTTTAATATTTTCAATCTCTTCTTCTTCTTTCAGGAATTCAAATATCCTTTCTGCTGCTGCTGCTGTAGATTGTAATACATTAGTAATATTTGCAGTCTGCGCAATAGGTTGCGTAAATTGTTGCATATACTGAATAAATGCTTGTATATCACCAATGTTTATAGTTCTTTTTATAACTAAAATTCCTCCTAATACGGCAATTGCTACATACCCAATATTCCCAACAATATTCATAATAGGATAAAGGACACCAGAGAGAAATTGTGATTTCCACCCACTTTCATATAATTTCTCATTTATTTTATTAAACTTTGCTAAAGATCTCTCTTCACCATTAAACACTTTCACAATATTGTGTCCTGCATACATTTCCTCAATGTGCCCATTTATATCTGCAAGAAATTTCTGTTGCTTCTTAAAAAGCTTTTGCGATCTTTTAACTACAAAAATAATTAAACCTAAACTAATAGGTAAGACCAATATAGCTACTAGAGTGAGTTGCCAACTTATTGTTAACATCATGACAAGAATTCCAATAATCGTGGAAACAGAAGTGATTATCTGGATTATACTGTGATTCAAATTCTGGCTTACGGTATCTACATCATTAGTAACCCTGCTAAGTACCTCTCCATATGTCCTTTCATCAAAATACTTAATTGGCAGTTTAGGGATTTTTGCTAAGATATCCTTTCTGAATTTGTATGTGACCTTCTGGGATACTCCAGACATAACCCAACCTTGAATAAAGCTGAATAAGGCACTTAATAAATAAAGACCAATTAAAATTAATACTGTACGCCCTATTACATCAAACTGAATTCCTGGTCTTGATGAAAAATTAACATCTTTAACAGTATCTAACTTATCTGCTGGTATTTCTGCCAACATCTCTGCAGGTATCATACGAAGAATATCTTCTCCTGTTGTTTCTTCTGGTAATACAACTCCTTCAGGCAAATTTTCTATGACCTGATCATATATAACTATTTTAGTGTAATCATCAACTACCTGATTCGTTATATTCCCCAATATTTTAGGGCTTGCGATTGTAAATGCTGTACTCACAATGGCAAAAACACAAACCAATATGATAGATTTCGCATGTGGAGATAAATATTTCCAAAGGTCCTTCATAGTACCTTTAAAATCTTTCGCCTTTTCTCCCCCTCCCCTCATGCCCATGGACCTACGACCACGACCAAACCCCATTCCTCTTGTATTATTTTGTTTTGTTTCTTCGTTACTCACGATTTAACTCCTCTTCAGATAATTGAGATAATGCAATTTCTCTATATACTTTGGATGTTTTCATCAATTCCTCATGCCTACCAATACCCACAATTTCCCCGTCTTCTAATACAATTATTTGATCTGCATCTAAAATTGTACTTATCCTCTGGGCAACGATAATAACTGTTGAATCCTTAGTTTCTTCCTTTAAATCTTTTCTTAATTTAGAAGCGGTCTTAAAATCCAAAGCTGAGAAACTATCATCAAATATATATATTTCAGGTTTTGTAGCTAAAGCTCTAGCTATAGATAATCTCTGTTTTTGACCACCTGATACATTTGTACCACCTTGTGCAATATTCGCTTTGTATTTTTTCCCTAACTTGTTAATAAACTCTGAGGCCTGAGCTATCTCTGCGGCTTTTTTAACTTCATCCGCACTAATATCTGGTGCACCATACTTAATATTTGACTCTACTGTCCCTGAAAAAAGGACTCCTTTTTGAGGTATATACCCTATTTTCTCACGCAATTCTTTTTGTTTCATTTCCCTAATATCTACTCCATCTACGAATATCGCTCCTGAGGTTACATCAAAAAATCTCGGTATTAAATTGACTATGGTTGACTTTCCACTCCCTGTTCCACCAATTATTGCAGTTGTCTCACCAGGTTTAGCCTTAAAAGAAATGTTTTGAAGGACAGGAATATCCGCATCGGGGTATGCAAAGGTAACATTCTTAAACTCCACGACACCCTTCATATATTTTTTAGGTTTCTTCGGTTTTTTAGGATCAATAATTACAGGTTTAGTTTCTAATATCTCTAGAATCCTTTTTGCAGATACAGACGCACGTGGGATGAGAATAAATAGCATAGAGACCATTAAAAATGCGATGATTACTTGTAATGCGTATTGCATGAATGCCATCATGTCACCTATTTGTAAATTGCCAGTTTCAATTAGGTGAGAACCTATCCAGATGATTGCTATTGTGGTCAAATTTAAAATCAACATCATAGCTGGTTGCAAAAAAGCCATTAATCTCTGAACAAAAAGATTAACTTCCATTAATTCACGATTAACTTTATCAAATTTCTTCTCTTCATCTTTTTCGGTATTAAAAGCTCTAATTACTCTAAGCCCTGTAAGATTTTCTCTTGTTACCAGATTAAGTTTATCTATTAGCTTCTGAATGATTTCAAATTTTGGAAGAGTCATCACCAACATTACGGCTATCATTACTATTAAGGCTACTACAGCTACCCACATTATCCATGTCATTGATGGAGCCATCTGATTGGCCTTGGTAACCGCTAAAATTCCTGTAATAGGAGCAGATATTACCATTCTAAACATCATTGTTAAGACCATTTGAATTTGTTGAACATCATTTGTTGATCTGGTAATTAATGATGCTATTGAAAATTTGTTAAACTCTGTTAAAGAGAAAGATTCTACTTTACTAAATACATCCTTTCGAAGAGATTTACCAAAACCTGTCCCTACCTTTGCAGCTATATATCCCACTGCTATGGTGGATATCGCGCCAACTACTGTTACAAGTAGCATTTTTATACCAGTATCCCAAATAAGGGGTTGGTTTTCCTGTATAATCCCCTCATTAACTATTGTGGCCATATAGTCAGGTAACTGTAAGGCTGCCATCACCTGTATATAGGTCAACCCTATCATTAATATAATTGGGAATATATATGGTTTTAGGTATTTGAATAGTTTTAGCATTTTTAATCTTTTCTCTTATTTAATTGTTCTAGAAGTCTTTTCTGTATTTCTATGATCTCTTTCAAATCTTCCTCCGAAATTAAAGATAACATAGAAGACATCTTTTTAATAAATATCTTCTCCATCTTTAGAATCTCTTTTTCACCTTTACTAGTTAAAGACAAATGAAAAATTCTTCTGTCATGTACATCCACTACTTTGGTTATCCATCCCTTGCCTATTAGTCTCTCAATTAGCTGTGCTACTGAGCCAGAAGACATCATAAGAACTTTAGATAACTCTCCTACAGTTATTCCTTCATTCTGAGCGATAGATTGTAGTGCAAAGAATTGCAGTCTAGGAACAATCTTTTCGTTACAATCAATGGAAGACTTTTTCTCCAATATCTTTCTAACTTCTCGGCTTGTATGTATAAATTCTTCTACGGTTTTCTGGTTCACAAGTGGATATCTTATATTATAAGATATTACCTGTCAATATTGTTATAATTTGTGAGGGTATCCGAGAATCTGGATCTTACGAAATACAATGAGACCTTTAATTTTCCTATATCTTATATACTTCTATACTTCTGGTATAATGAAAAATCTTAATAAGATTAAAAATAAACAACTATGTCTAACCTCAAACACCTTGCAATAATATTGGATGGAAACCGAAGATGGGCAAAAGAAAAAGGACTTCCAACTTTTGAGGGACACAAAGCAGGGTATGACAGAATTAAGGATGTATCTAAATGGTGTCTTGAAAGAGATATAAGAATACTTACTGTTTATGCTTTTTCTACAGAGAATTGGAATCGTAGTAAGAGAGAAGTTCAATACCTAATGGCTTTAATGAATAAGGCATTTAGAGAGGAATTAGAAGAACTTAATAAGCTTGGTATTAGAGTTAATATTATTGGTAGTAGGGATAGACTAAGTAAAGAAATAAAGAAGAATATAGAGAAGATTGAAAGAGAAACAAAAAACAATAAAGAAGCTGTATTAAATATTTGTTTTAATTATGGTGGAAGGCTTGAAATAGTAGAAGCTGTTAAAGAAATTGTAAAGGAAGGTATAGAGGTAGAAAAAATAAATGAGGAATTAATAAGTAAATATATCTGGTTTAAAGGACAACCAGAACCTGATTTAATTGTGAGGACATCTGGTGAAAAGAGGCTCTCTGGGTTTCTTACTTGGACATCAGTATATAGTGAACTTTATTTCCCAAGTTGTTATTGGCCTGATTTTGATGAGAAGGAACTGGATAAAGCAATAAAAGAATTTGAAAAAAGAAATAGAAGGTTTGGGGGGAATTAGTTTCAAGGTATCAATTCTTAGAAAGTATTAATTATTTTGTGTTCCACTCTCAATATGTTTTAAAGAAAGCGCGATATATGGGATTAGAGATTGCGGACATAATTAGTTATGGCTACAATTTACAAAAATATAAGTGTTTAACACAAACTCATATGTATAGACCAATTAGAAAAGTCTTGTTGAGGCGAAATAAAGTTGTAAAAAAAGAAATGGGAATAGACTGTGTTATTGAGGAAAAAAAGAGGGGCCGAACACGCCAATCCCTACATCTAAGAACATTCTATAACAAATTTGTCTATGGTCAAGAAATTCATAACAAATATTAATTTCTCTCTTCTATTACTCGTTCTTTTTAATCCCCTCTATCTTATCCTCTAACACCTCTAACTCCTTCATATCCTCTTCATCTGCTAACCTAGCTTCTATTTTCTTTCTTCTATCATTAAACTCCTCATACCTCTTTCGTACTATCTTCTCCATCTCTTTATTACTAATCTCTCCCTTATTTTTCAAAAGCTCCCTCTCGTTAAATTGTATAATCTCATCTACATTCTTTCTCCAATAATTCATATCAATATCCTGCCTATTCTTAACTCTAAGCTCTGCCATTTCTAAGAATATAGCCACCAGCCTATTAAGACTATCTATTTCGTCTTCTTTAAGATAGTTTTTAGCAATATAAATATCTCCTTTTCTAACAATCTTTCCCTTCCAATTTGTTAATCCCATATTTAATTCTTTGGGATCTGCTCTATTAACAACAATCTCTGCAGCAGTATGCCCTGTTACTGCAAAAAGAAGCTTATTTTGAGTCTCTGCAAAAAACATCTGTGTTGACTTATCCGTTTTATCATAATCACTACTAAGTGCAAAAAGATCTCTAATCTTTTGATAAAACCTTTTCTCTGATGCCCTAATATCCCTAATACGAGCAAGCAGTTCATCAAAATAGTCCGGTCTACCATCTGGATTCTTTAATCTCTCGTCATCCATAACAAAACCCTTAATCATATATTCTTTTAAGTTTTGATTAGCCCATCTTCTAAATTGTGTTCCTCTAACACTTTTAACCCTAAATCCAATTGCTAGGATCATATCTAAACTGTAGAAGGTAACGTTATATTTCTTCCCGTCTTCCCCAGTTGTCAAGTATTTCTTGACAACTGACTTTCCCTGTAATTCCTTATCTTCTAAGATATTTTGTATATGTAAACTAATGTTTTGTTTAGAGGTGTCAAAAAGTTCTGCAATTTGATTCTGATTCATCCAAACACTTCCATCTTTTGCATACAAAGACACAGAGGCCTTCCCATCATCTGTATTGTAAATTATTATATCTGTCTTTTTAGCCATCTATATATTCTACTATCTATAAATTAACAAAAATTTAAAACGGTGTATCTATACCTAACTCGTTACAATATTTCTCTATCTCTTCATCTATCTCCTTTATCTTTTTACCAACCTCCTCTGTTATATAACCATCTTTCACAATAAAAAATTTTTACACATTATTCATTCTCCTTGTAATACCCAATCCTCTGTAATAATAAATACCATCTCTCAAAAAAAGACATATAGTATCTCTTATTTATCCCATCTACATCCTTACCCATAAACCTCTCTAAAGAAACTAAAATTTTCTTAGCAGTAGGCTTAACAAAATACTGAGCATTAATAGTCACATACTTCATAACATCAACCTTACCAACAAAACAAGTTAACCTAAAATTATCCCTCTCCTCATCACTACACTCTAAAAGATACCTAGATATCTCCTGTAACCTATGATTACCATCTAAAATATTCCCAACCTTTAATAACCCCTTCTCCAGTTCTTCTTCTTTATATACTGGGAAGAAAATAAGAGGAGGATCTATCTCCCCCTTCCTTATCTTCTCTTCTACTTCTTCTCTGTTAAATTTGGAACTAAGGATATCTGAGACCCATATCCTTGCATCTTCGGGAATATATTCCTCCCTATCTATAACCTCCTTAGCAACTCCCTCTAGAGTTACATGCTTACCACACTCTTTCCAAAATATATATGCTGGAGCTACTGTCTGGGACGATTCTACAAAGGTTTGTAACCTAAGAATATCATCTGCATTCATTTCGACTATGGACCAATCTTCTATACCAAGCTTTTCAAAGCTATATTGCCTACCATAACCCTCCTCTTTCTGGGATTGGATATAATCGTTATATTCATAAATCGCACCCTGAGACACCTCTGAGACTATCTTTTCCATAGGATATTATACCAGATTTATTGGTTTAAGAGGCTTTCCGTCTCCCTGAACACACACATAATATTTTTATCTAAAAAGGTATTCCCTATTTAACAACCACCTACTTTCGATTACTCATACCTTAAAGCTTTAACAGGATCTAATCTTGCAGCCTTCATAGCAGGATATATACCAGCCAATATCCCAACCAATATACTTCCTAAAGTTATATAGATAGCGTTAACCGATTGGAAATGGAAGAATTGCTCTATAGCTGTAAAACCCTGTTCCTGAAACAATTCCACCAAAAACGGATCTGCCAATTGCATCAAACCAAAAGTAACACCCAACCCCACAACCCCACCTATAAGACCAATTAAACCAGACTGAATTAGGAAAATTACTAAAACTTGCCTATTAGAAGCCCCTATTGCCTTAATAATACCTATCTCCTTAGTCTGCTCATAGATACTCATTATCATGGTATTTATTATCCCTATCGAAGCCACTAATGCAGATATTGATCCAAAAACAATAAGAGCTATTGTCAACCCACTAGTAAGTGTAGATATGAAATCAGTAATGGTCTGCGTCGAAATAACATTAAGCCCTAACTTTTCTCTCATATATTCCTCAACATCCGCAGTTTTGTCCTCCTGGGTCCTAACAAGTAACTGAGAATAACCAATAAGTTCAATATATTCATCCTTATCCTCAAATCCTCCCACTTCCACAAGAATATCTAGAGCCCTAGAGGTATTTATCCAGAAAGATTCTCCAGCAGTATCTACAACACCCTGAACTATAAATTCATACTCCCTATCTATCCTCTCCCTACTGGATGCTGAAATAAAAGAAGGTGTTGAAGAACTCTTAAGAATAATCTTCTTCCCTAAAATCTCCTCGTTTGACATCTCAAAATACGAGGGAACATAATCACTCACAAAAATCCCTGTATCTTCGAGAACTACTTCATCTCCAATGAATGAGCCAAACATCTCATCATCCCCTGTAATATCCATAGCCTGAACAAAAGAACTTGGGTATGCAACATCATCTCCCTCTAGATAAACCTCAAAACCAGTTAATATAAACATAGGATACACATCAATAACTCCATCTATCTCCTCTATCGCTGCCTTTACATCCGCATTCACTATTACCTCCTCCTTATCCTCCTGAGAATCCTTGGTAGGTGCAGATGAGGAAGAACCAAATCCTCTAATCTCCTGAGAAGACACATAAAGGTCTGTAGGTTTAAAAACAGCATTGAATTGGGTAAGTATTGCTCCCTCTAAATCTGTCATTCCAAAAAGAATAAAGGTCATAAGCATCACAGCAATTGTGATACCCAAACTTGTAAGCATAGTCCTTAACTTCCTTCTTGTTACTAAATCTACTGCATACTTAAACATTCTTACCATCTACTAAAGTAATAATTCTTTTAGTTTTCTTTGCTATCTTCTGGTCATGTGTTACCAATATAATTGTTAGCTCTTCCTTCTTGTTAAGATCCTCCAAAAGTGAAATTATTGAATTCCCTGTCTTACTATCTAGATTACCTGTTGGTTCATCTGCGAGAACAATCTTAGGGGAATCTATTAACGCTCTACCAATAGCAACCCTCTGAGCTTGTCCTCCTGACAATTCCTTAGGAAGATGCTTTCTCCTATCCTCCAACCCTACCATCTTAAGAATATATTCCAATCTTTGGTTAACATCCTCACCTTTTCTTTTAGAAAATTTGTATGGAAGTAATATATTCTCTTCAACATTAAGGGAAGGTATTAGATGAAACTGCTGAAATATTGTCCCAACTACATATCTCCTGTAAAAATCATGATCATATTCCTTTATGTTTTTACCATCCACAATTATGTCCCCTTCATATTCCCAATCTAGACCTCCTAATATATTAAGAAGAGTAGATTTCCCCGAGCCAGAGCTTCCTACAACAGAAAGAAATTCTCCCTTCTCTATACTGAAGGACACCCCTCTCAATGCTTCAACTGAGACATCCTTGCTCATTACATATTCTCTTTTTAGATCTTTTATTTCTATGTATGCCATATTTTTATCGCAAAACAGTGTTTAGTATATATCAAGATTGTTCTCCTGTAAACCTTCCGTAAAAACAGAGATTTCAAAACTCACCTTTGAGATTTAAAAAAGTTGACCCCAAAATCTAACCCTTCAGGTACCTATAAGCAGATAACGCCGCTGTAGCACCCTGCCCTGTTGCAATAACAACTTGCTTATCTTTAAAGTCAACAACATCCCCTGCAGCAAATATCCCCTTAACACTTGTTTCAAAAGTTTTAGGATCTACAACAACCTCTCCTCTGTCATTTAGATCAACAACCCCTTTTACAAAATCTGTGTTTGGTTTACTACCTATCTCAACAAAACAGCCATCTACTTCAAGTGTCTCCTCCTTACCATCCTTCATGTAAACAACACCTTCCAATTCTTCCTCTCCTCTAAATTCGGTTATCTCACAAGCGGTAATAATCTCTCCACCCTCTTTTTGTAATCTCTCAACAAGAACCTCATCTGCACTTAAACTCTCTTCACATTCTAAAAGACATACCTTTTTGGCAAAACGGGTAAGTTCTATAGCTGCTTCTACACCTGCATTCCCACCCCCAACTACAGCCACATCCTTGCCTTCAAAAGAAGATTCGTCACAAGTTACACAGTAAGAAATACCCTTTCCAAGGAATTTCTCCTCATTAGGAACTCCTAATTTCTTGGTCTTTGATCCAGAACAGATTATTAAAGCACGAGCCTCATATTCTCCCTCATCTGTTATTACAGAAAAGAAGTCTTTCTTTTTTACTACCTCTACAACCTCTTCAAATTCATTTATTTCTATGTCAAAACTTTCTAAATGGGATTTAAAACTCTTTGCTAAATCTAAACCTTTTACTCTTTCAAATCCAGGATAATTCTCTACCCAAGCAGAATGACCTATCTGGCCTGTAAAATCTTTTGCAATTAGTAATGTGTCTAGTTTCTTTCTTGCAGAATATATCCCAGCTGTACAACCTGCTGGGCCACCACCTATGATTATTAAATCTCTCATACTTAGATTCCTAAAACTTTCTTAAATTTCTCCTTGTCCCAACCCACTATTATCTCTTCTCCTATAACTGTGACAGGAACATTCTTTTGACCAGAAAATTGAACCATTCTGTTATAAGCTTGTTCATCTTCATAGATATTTATCTCCTCATACTCTATCCCGTTCTTTTCAAGGTAACTCTTGACGGTATAACAATATGCACAATCTGGAGATGAATAAACTGTTACTTTTTTGTCCATTTGGTTAACCTACTCAATTTATTTAATTGCCTAACCAAACATCAATAGCTCTGGTTTAAATATCAGGAGGAGACCTAGGACAACCATTAATATCCCCCCTATTAGATTGGACCATCTACTATATTTCTTTGAAGCTCCTGTCATATGTAGAGTCGTCATTGCAATAAAGAAGATTATTAAATCGTCCAACATGAAGAAGAATATATATAACAGTATATAGAAATAATACTGCACCTTACTTAAATCGTTTAAGGAAAGAATTTGAGTATATACAGCAGGTAAACCAGCAGAACATACGGCTTCAACAAGATTTACTGCAAAAGCTAGTAGAATAATTCCCCCTATTGCTAGAATGAAACTCTCTTTATGTGTAATATCCTTTAATCTCTTAAATACCTTCTGTCTTTTCTCTTTGTTTGTTACCTTACAATTAGCATCTTTGTTAACTATATATTCACGAAGATTATATATCCCTCCACCGAGTGCTACCAAACCAATTATTGCCCTCACCCATGTCACCATACCTATGAATAGTATGAAGTTTAACCAAGCAGCCATAAATAGGAAATAAACAAAAGCAGAGGTAGCTATGAAGACGATCCCTAATATCCACATTCTCTTTCTGTCCTTTAGTCCAAGTAATAAACTAATTAAGAACACCAATGTCCACATAGCACAAGGATTAAATCCATCTAAAACACCTAAAACAACTGTTAGTACTGGAAGTGAAAAATCCTTAGTCTCTATCTCTCCAATTATTGGAAGATCCATAGTCTCAGGAATCCCTACAACTTCTTTCTTCTCCTCTTTATTCTCCTCTTTTTTTTCTTGAATATCCTCTTCTCCCTTAACTTCAGGATCCTCTGCTAGTATCTCAGCACCAATGTCTGGACAGGACTCTGAACGACCGCATTCAACTGCTTCCTCAATTTTCCCTCCCGAATAATTATCTGATACCCAGCCAATAACATAATGCTCACCGATAACCGTAAAAGGCACACCCCTAACATCCACATCTAACTTCTTTGCAAATTCCATCATGAGATTAAGGTTCTCTTTGCTACCCCAAACTTCATAATCTCTAACAACAACATCTGGATTCTCCTCTTGGAAAGTTTCTAGGAATACTTTTTCCTTTTCACAGTGAGGACAACCATCTCCCCAGAAGAAATATATATTAATCTTGTCATTCTCTACAACTATATCCTCTTGTGCATATGCCGAACCAAAAGGAATTAACAAAATGAAGAGGAAAGTTAATATTGTGAGCACTTTAGTTAGATATCTTTTTACCATAATCTTGCCATTATACCAAAATTATTTAGAAAAAAAGAATAATGCCTTAAATTCTTTGTTAATATGAGGTATATTGATAAAAAGAGAAATATTTTCTAATTTATAATAACAATTAATATGAAGAAAAATCTGCCCACTTTTTATAAGTTCCTTTTCTGCTTTTTATTTATCCTTGCTGCAGAATTCTACCTTGTTAGAGAATTTGCTTGCCCTACTACTCCAGAGTCCTCTGGAGAAACTCAACAAGAACAGACAGAGAAAACAAAAGGTATGATGATCCTTATTGAATATACTGACATGATTGGCTTGAGTAACTTTGTTAATGAGATGTATAAGAGAGATATAACAGGAGCGTTCTTTACTGGTCCAGACTTTGTAGAAGAAAATTGTGAAGAGGTAAAGAAGATATTAGAGTATGACAATATTGAAATAATGGGAGCCTATACCAAAGATCCTCTCTGGGATATGCCATATGAAGAACAATATGATGCTCTGAAGGATGTTAAAGATAGAATAGAGGCTTGCACAGGGCAACCTGTTAGAATACTAAGTTCTAAATACCAAGCTTCAGATGAGAATACAGCAAAAGTTGCCGATGCTCTCGGTGTACCATACATAGTTGCAAGAGGAACGACTGAAACAGAAGCTTTTGTTTACCAACCTGAGGAATATGATGTAAAGATATTATCTGTCTCCAACATTCCTTCTATTAGATTTAAATACGGGAGTCTATGTGATTATAGTTACTGGGTGAGAGGTGGTTCTCCTGAAGATATGATGGTTGAACTCTCTGCAGCTGCAAACAATAATAAAGTCACCCCACTTAGCCACACAAAGATCGGAGGGATTAAAGAGAGATGGTTAAATATGTGGACTAATTACTGGGACACTTACGACATAGAATGGGTTGGCTTGGATAAAATAATGACTGTAGATATGACTCTACCTTACTGGCAAATTCCACAAAACCATAACAACCCTTACACACCATCCACTATGCAACCTGACTTTGAACTTACTGAAGAAGTAGATGTAAATAATCCCTGTGCTGTAGATAACCTCCCTTTCTTAAATTCAACTGACACTAGTGACAATTCTAATACCTCTACAAATTCTGAAGACAAAGATATTGTTATGTTCAGTAATGGCACAGGAACTATGTGTATTCAGGCTGAAGAATATTTTGAAGAGAATAATATAGATTACACACTCTACCTAATAACAGATGAGGAATATAATACAAAGGTTGCAGAATACAAAGCGAAGTTTGAAACAAGCGAAGGAATGAGTTCTGCTTATAGCTACTTCCCACTAATATTTACGCCAGAGAAAGCATACAGCGGATTTAATGAAGAGATTGGAGAAGAAATATTGTCGTCAGTCAGAATTTAATACTGAAATTTATTCGCCACTACATAAATATCTTAACACGAAGATGATACAATGTCTGAAGTGAAAATAAAGATAAAAAGATTCGACAAAGAATTACCACTCCCTGAATACAAGAGCAAAGGTGCTGTCGCACTAGATCTTTACGCTAGAGAAACTACAGAGATACAGCCGGGAGAAGTTAAACTTATACCCTTAAATGTTGCCTTAGAAATCCCCAAAGGTTACTTCGTTTTACTTGCAAATAGAAGCTCTACCTTTAAACTAGGAATAACCTGTGTAAATGGTATAGGTGTTGGAGACCATGACTTCTGTGGAGAGAACGACGAATATATGTTCCCAGCCCTAAACTACACAAACAAGAAAGTCACAATAGAAAGAGGAACACGCTGTTGTCAGATGCTCATACTACCTGTAGCAAATGTTGATGTAGAAGAGGTAGAGAAACTCGGAAACCCAGACAGAGGTGGTTTTGGCACAACTGGTTAGTCCTACCTTATCCTAAAGCTTTAAATTTCTACCTGACCTAAATTGAATGTTGTATAATTTCATATTCACTTTTGAATAACAAAACATGCCCGAGCAGATTTACAATCCCCCAACCCAAGAAACAAACCAGGAACTTGTTGGAAATGGCAACCCAGAGGTAACAGAAACTACAGCAAGTCCTTTAGACAAGACGATAAGCCGGAGAGACTTCCTTAAACTAGCCCTTCTTGCAGCAGGAGCCACTGCCTTAACCGCATGTAATGCAGATGACCTTTTCTCGGCCGAACAACAGCGTTCACTTACAGAAAACAAGCGAAAATTAAATGACGATTTTGCACAAATTGAAGGACAGTATCTAAACACAGATGGTAATTTCGATTACGACCGATTTAAAACAAATCCAGAATTTGAAAGATATATAACAGAGATACATACTAATAGCGAGAAAATGGGGCAGGCTCTCGGGATAAATCCCAATGCACTTAAACTACTAACCTCCTCCATTATCTCTGCAAACCTTGGTAGTTGGGAGAATATAAATACTAACCAACCACCAAATACTGTGAGAGAGAGGATTGGTCCTATGCAATTTTATGTTACTCAAGCATTAGATACCGTAAGATCGGAACTTAAAGATAATTACAATTACACTACAAGTGAAATAAATGGTGTTTTTAACATACAGATAGGTATGAACTACCTAGTTTACAATGCCCTCTCGAATGTAGATTTAAAAAGTGGAGGGAATGCAATGGAACTTACCCTTGCCCAATACTACGGAGGAGAAGATCTTGTAAACCATGTAAAAGAAAACAGGGCAGTTGCTGAGGGAAGTTTCCTTAGTGATGGTTATGATAGATACCTAAGGACTATACAGGTTATGAATTCTGCTCAAAAGCCAGGAGAGAGAACCGAGTCTGCAGAAGCTGATGAAATAGAGGCTTCACTAAACGAGATCTGGAATAAGGCTGTAGCCTTTTGGCCGAATACTAATTTAGAAAAAGCAAAATCCCACCTATACCGAGAGGCTAGAAGATATGCTGGAGAGCCGTATGAGGAAGTTTTAGGACTATCTCCGAAGGAATATTTAGCAGCGTTTATCTCAATCGTCATGACAGAGAGTAATGGAGGAATGAATCTTGGTCCTAACCCTAAATCTGGAGCAATGGGCTGGTTTCAAGTTGTTCCCAAATTTCATTTGGAAGAATATAACCAACAGGTTGGGATTCCAGAGGGACATAGTTATTCTGAAAATGACCTTCTTAATAATGTAGAAGCGAGTATAAAGGTTGGCGCATGGGCATTGATGAGATATAGAAATGTTGTCGGTTATCAGAACATGAGAGAACTGATGAAAGTCTTTAAAGGTGGTTGGTATTTTCCTAGTGGATGGGATGATGGTATATGGTGGAATAGAGTTTCTTACTGCACTACTAATCTACTAGGACATGACACTTTTGGTATGGGTTATATAGATTACCAATTTCCAAAGGGTGTAAGTAGAAAAGCAAATGAATTTCTTGCGAATGAGGAACATATTGGAAATACTAGGATTGCTGGATAAATCCTATGAAAGTCTTGGAAGCTTTATAACAAACTCTGCTCCATCCTTATACTCTGTATTAACATAAACCCTCCCACCATGCCTTTCTATTATCTCCTTTGTTATTGCCAAACCTAATCCACTTCCCCCCTCTTTCCTAGATCTACCCTTATCTAATCTATAAAAACGTTCAAATATCTCTTTAGCCTTCTCCCTCGGAATTCCCCTACCATCATCTTTTATAGAAATCCTCACCATATCTTGCTCAGTGGAAACACCTACCTCTATATTCTTACCTTCAGAATACTTTAAAGAATTCTCTATTATATTTGTTACAGCCCTTGTTAAAAGAGTCCTATTGCCATTTACAAAAAGTCTCTTTTTAGGAGATTTTGTCTCTATATTAAAATTCTTCTTTGCAATATCCCCACTTAGAGTATTTATAGATTCCTCTATAACCTCTTTTATATCTACCTTCACAAATTTAATACCGAACCGAACATTAGAAACAGATGAAAGCAAGAGAAGATCCTCTGTTAAATCCGACATAAATCCTATCTGCTTCTTAGAATTAAGAAGCAACTGTTCTGATTCCCTCTTACTCACATTTTTACCATCTAAAATAGTATCTATATTAGCCTGTATAACACTTAAAGGAGTTTTAATCTCATGAGAGGCATTCTCCACAAACCCTTTTTGAGAATCAAAGGACTTACCTAGGCGACGACTCATTCTATTAAAACTTTTTATTAACTGAGATATCTCATCCCCCTTATCTTCAAAAGGGAGGTCCTCATTAAGATTCTCTGTTTCTTTTTTCTCTATCTGTTCATTTAACTTTTCTAAGGGTCGTAACATAACAATTGCTATTAGATACCCTCCTCCAAAGCTCATTAATACTAGTGGAAATATCATGGATATAGATATCCTCCTTATGTTCTCCAAATCTTCCATTCTAGATTCCATAACCAGCTCCTGTTGCTCTTCCGACAATGCCCTGAATCTTGGTCTTTCAAGCCTCTGAGCCCAGAAACTTCCTTCAGGAAACTCGTTCTCAGGGGTCCAACTCTTCATGTAATCAGCAATTAAAACATTAACAACTAGGACAAACAGTAGAGAGAAAAGAGAAAGTAGTAATGAATACCAAATAGTAAGTTTAAATTTTAACGATTTTGTAAATTTCATTTTTTATATTTTCAAATTAAGATTCTTTATACACATATCCCTTACCACGAACCGTTTGTATATATTTTTTCTTTGGGTCCGATTTCTTTCTAAGAGTTTTAATATGTGTCTTTACTGTATCTGAAAACATATCTACTTCACTGTCCCAGACATGTTCTAGAAGCTCTTCTGCAGAGACAATCTCCCCTCTCTTATGTAGGAGATATTCCAATATCCCCATCTCCTTGTTTGTTAATTGTATTTCCTCTCCCTCTTTCTTAAGGAGATTCTCTTTAGGAAGAACTTCGTAGTCTCCAAACTTTAAGACCAGGGTCTGACCCTTCTGAGTTCTTCTTAAAACTGCCTCTACTCTAGCTAAGAGCTCTTTCATATCAAAGGGTTTGGTAATGTAGTCATCGGCTCCATTATCAAAACCTTCAATCTTGTCATATATCTCTGACCTTGCAGTGAGCATTATTATCGGGACGCTCTTCCCTTCCTTACGAACCTTTTTAGCAATCTCCATACCATCTAACTTAGGAAGATTTAAATCTAGGATTAGGCAGTCATAGGAATTCATATTAATCTTGTGATACCCTTCCTCTCCGTCCTCTGCTTCATCTACTACATAGCCATAGTCTTCCAAGAAATTCTTCACAAGTTCTCTTAGTTCACTTTGGTCTTCTACTATTAATATCTTCATACCCTATTATACTACTAATTAAACTAATCCCAGGGAGAGTTACCACCCTGGGAATTAGAGAGAATTTATTTAACCTTTAGAGGTTAGGGCATTCTCCAGTTCCTTGACCACCCACTCCACCACCTCTTCTATTCTGGTTTCCTAGTAGTCCTAGATCTTCTCTGAGATCTCTAAGCTCTTGGAGCTCTTCTTCTGTAACCTCAGTACCTGAGACTACCCCGTTGATTTCATCCAGCATGGATCCTTCTCTTTGAGCTCTCATTTCTTCACGGAGAGCTTCTCTCTCTTCTTCACTGAGGTTTCTTCCTGCACCTTGTAAGCCTCTTCCACCAACAGGTCTTACTTCTTCCATAGCTTCGAGGATTTCGACTTGTCTGTCAGTGAATTCCCCTGTGTCTATTGCAGCATCTATTATTTCCTGTTTCTCTGCCATTCTTTCAGCCATATGTTCCTCTCTGACTTCATCCGAGAATCCCAAGGCTATTCCTTGTGCATTGACTTTGGAAACTGCAAAGATGCTTCCAATGAGGACTGCTAGACCTAGAACTGAGTATGTTGCTAGCTTCTTCATAGAGATAGATTATTAAAATTTAAATATGTGACAACTATACCGTTTGAATGGTGAAATGAAAGTGAAAAATGGGGGTCTGACCCCATGATATAATTAAGGATGAAAACTGACTTTGACTCTCTAAAAGACCTACACCAATACTACGCTGTCCACAACACATGTAAGCTAAAAACAGTAGCTACACAGCCAGTTTATGAGATAAAACCACCCTCCTCCGGTATCTTATTCATAGGAGAAGCCCCTGGTAGAAATGAAGATCAACAAGGAAGACCCTTTGTAGGTGCTGCTGGCAAATTCCTAGACGAATTATTACAAACCATAGATTTAACAAGAGACCAAGTATACGTAACTAATATTGTTAAGTACCGCCCCCCTAACAACAGAGACCCTCAAGAAGATGAAAAAAAGGATTGCAGAGTATGGTTAAACAGTGAATTACTCTTTGTCAAACCCAAAGTCATCGTTACACTAGGAAGACATGCTCTAGAAAAGTTTGTTCCTGACGGAAAGATCTCTACAGACCATGGAAAAGACTTCACACATCCAACAGGAATCCCCGTATTTGCAATGTATCATCCTGCAGCAGCACTCTACAACCCAAACCTCAAAGAAACAATGAAAGAAGATTTTAAGAAATTGAAAGGATTTCTAGAAGGTTTAGAAACTAAAACAAAGAAAAATAAAAAGAAAAAAGAAGCTATAGATGAGATACTAGATATGTAACCATTCTAATTACCCCAAAGGTTGAGGATACTCAAGATTTTAAGGATTATTCCTTATGATCCCAACCCTCATCGTAGAAGATTTTCTCTGCAACAGTTCTGTAATTGTTACATATCTCATCCTCTTCAAACCATATCTTTATTTCCCTCTTAGCATTCTCTGGGGAGTCTGAGGCATGTAACATTGTTCTCGTTGCCCTAGAGATATAATCTGCTAAAGCAAATGTGTCAAAGGAATAGTCATCTCTAATGGTCCCAACATCTCCTTCTGCTGGACTTGTGCTTCCTAAAAGTTTTCTTACTCCAGAAACTACCCCATGTCCCTCAAGAACCATAGCAATTATTGGCCCACATGTAAGGTAAGAGATATTGTTTTGTCTAATTATCTTTCCTCTTTCTAAAGAATTCCAATCTGACACATCCTCTCCCCTAGCAATTGCTCCCTTCTTTGCCTTTTCCCCTGTCTCAATTAAGTAAGATTCTTTATTTTCGTAATGTTCTCCTACTTGTTCTTTAGTTGCGTTTAACATCTTCATTGCAACTATCTTAAAACCTTTTCTTTCAAATCTTGTTAGTATTTCTCCTACTATCTGTCTTTGTAAGACATCAGGTTTCATTAATAATAATGTTTGTTCTAGAATGATTTTTTTCATATTGCAGGGGTCGTACCCCACGCCAATTATACAGAATATCAGTATTCCAATCAATTACTTAACTTATTACATTAGAAATGGTATAATGGTGCATAGGAATACAACGCCTTGTCGTTGAAATATACGAAGTTACAACCGGCCATCTAGGTCGGTTTTTTGTTCTTTACGGAATTGTTCATCTGACAGCCGATCACTGTCAGATGAGCCCCTAGGGAGCAAAAGCTGTTAATGGGTGTGGTAGCAATACCCACTCTGTGGGATTGAAGGCCCGCGCCCGACATCCCACAATTAACAGCTAAAGAGAGGGTCAGACCCCAGTTCATCGCGAGTTCAAAGTTGTTTAGTAACCTTAATTGTGGCTAGGAAACTAAATAATTACAAACCAAACACTTATTATCATATCCTTAACAGAGGTCATAACAAAAAAGTGGTTTTTAGACAAGATAAAGATAAAGCAACTTTTCTTAATTACTTATCCTTTTATTCAAAAGAATTTAATATTGAAGTAGACTCATATTGTTTAATGCGAACACATTTCCATTTAATATTAAAAACTAACGAGTATCCGACACAATTATCAAGAATGATGCAAGTATTTATGACAAAATTCTGTATCTATATAAACAAGAAATACCATATGGTTGGAGCGGTTTTTCAAGGGAGGTACAAGAAAAGAGAAATCAGAGATTTTGGGGATCTTATAACGGTAAGAAGATACTTGCGGGATAATCCAGTAAAGAAAGGATATGTAGAACGACCAGGAGACTACAAGTGGATGAGGATAGGAGGACTCTCCTAGTAAGGGTCAGACACCACCTTTTTACTGCTATAATACAAATTATGTCAAAAACAAATGGGGCCAGCAGACCTATAAAAGACGGGGTCAGACCCTTGCTAGAGCCCTTGCTAGAGGAAATTGAAAGAACAGAACCCTGGGACTCTGACTCCCTTCAAAAAATTCTAAGGAATCATCCGAAGAGTGGTGGAGGGATGTATGCCAAGGACGAATTAGTTCGTGCTTACAGGCTAAAACAGAAAGAAGAGGGTTACAAAAGTAAAAAGGTAGAAGAGAGGATAAGGATGAAACCTACAAGAACTAATTCTGGTGTTGCAGTGGTTACAGTTCTTACTAAGCCCTTCCCCTGTCCTGGCAATTGTATATATTGTCCTAACGAGTCTAATATGCCCAAGAGCTACATTGCGTCGGAACCGGGTGCACAGAGGGCTCTGTCAAACAAATTTGACCCGTATGCCCAAGTGTTTAACAGATTAATAGCACTTAAGAATGTGGGTCACAATATTGAAAAAGTTGAACTTATTATCTTAGGTGGGACATGGTCATATTACGACAAAGAGTACCAACGCTCTTTCATCCATGACTGCTTCAAGGCTCTAAATGATGTTAAGGAAGATAGCAGAGATTATGTAAAACCAAGAGAAGAGGAATTAAAGAAGGCAACATGGGAAGATATTGATAAAGTGCACAAAGAAAATGAAACTGCTTACTGTAGAAATGTAGGGCTTGTTTTGGAAACACGACCAGATTACATAACAGAAGAGGAATTAATTAGGATGAGAAGATTGGGAGCGACCAAGATCCAGATGGGGATACAATCTCTTTCTAACAAGATATTAAAGAAGAACAGAATAGGAAGAAAGAATGATTCTGTAAAAAATGCATTTAAACTACTTAGACGAATGGGCTTTAAGATTCACGGACATTGGATGCCTAATCTTTATGGTTCTACTGTTAAAAGAGATATTAAGGAGTATAAAAAACTTTGGGGCAAAGATTACAGCCCAGACGAACTAAAGATATACCCTACTTCAATAATTGATAATACCCATCTTAATTACCTCTACCAGCAGGGATTGTATGCACCATACACAGACAGAGAACTTACCGATTTGTTAAAAACGGTCCTCCCTCTTACACCAAGGTATTGTAGGTTAACTAGGGTTGTTAGGGATATTCCTTCGAACGAGATAGTAGCAGGAAACAAGAAAACAAATTTAAGACAATTAGTCCAACAGGAGATGGAGAAGGAGAATATTAAAATGGAGGATATTAGGAGTCGAGAGATAAGGGGAGAGAAGATTACGGAGGATATGTTAGAAATGGAGAAGATAGAGTACAACACTACTGTGAGTAAGGAGATCTTTATATCTTACAAGACTAAAGACGGAGATAAGATATGTGGTTTTTTGAGGCTATCTTTACCTAAAGGTAAATACAGACATAAACACTTTTTAGATGAATTAAAGGGCTGTGCAATAATTAGAGAAGTCCATGTGTATGGTAAGGTTTTAGGTTTAGGGAAAGATAGTAATGGTGAATCCCAACATTTAGGTTTGGGGAAGAGTTTAATAGAAGAAGCTGAGAAGATCTCTAAAGAGAATGGTTTTAAAAAGATATCTGTTATATCTGCTATAGGAACTAGGAAATATTATGAGAAAAGGGGATTTAAAAGGGGAAAACTTTACATGAACAAGGATTTATAATTTGCAACGGTTATACACATTTTCTCTTAGTTTAGAGCAGGAATAAAAACCTCTTGAAAACACTATAAGTTAGCGGGATGAGTGTACAGGGGCTCGAACCCTGAACCTAGCGATTAAGAGTCGCTTGCTCTACCAATTGAGCTATACACCCACAATATCAATTGAGATAATACCAGTAGACAGCCTTTTTTTCAATAACTCCCTACAATTCCTCCAATGGTTCTATTAACTCATCCTCGTCGACTTCATCCTCTAATCTCTTTACCGTTATATTAGGTGCTAATATCTGCCCACCCTTCTTCTCGATCTCTATACTATCTAACTCTTCCCCATCTACAACCTTAAGGTCTGAATTCAAAACAGACATCTCATAAACACCCCTATCCACAAGAAATTTATACCTACCTAAACTATCTGTAACCCTCTTGGAAACAAGCTTACCAAAATCCTTTTCTTTAAGCCCTATTATTGCACCTTCTACAGGTTTCTTATCTGTATCTCTAACAACTCCAAACTTATTACTCTTGGAAAACATATTAAACAACAGAGAGAACAAAGATGGAATGTAAAGTGCTATCATGACATAATTCCACCAAGCTTTTGTGACAATTAGAGCAAATATACTGAGTAGAAGACCAAATACAAAAAGAAGAATTAAAACAATTTGCCATATTGATTTCGTACCAGAAAAAATCTTAGCAAGATTTTTCCTAAAAGACTTAACATCTACAGGATCCATAGGGATAGAGAAATTAGGAATCTCCTCATCTTTTGTAAGGAATGGATCCCCATGGTAAACATTCTCTAATGGAAAATCTTTCTTACCATACACTACCTTAGAGGGGAAGGTATAATCCCTAGCAGTAACAGTTATGTAATATTCGCCATCCTTAACCTCTGGAGCCATGAAATAACCATTGGAATCTGTAACACTAGTCCAGATCAATTCATGTACCTCATTAAATACTCTTACTACTGCCTGCTTCACTGGTTCCTTAGTTATAGAGTTATATACATAACCACTAACATTAGATTTCTTTCTAAGTCCAAAAAGTGTAAGTATGGAAAGGAATAACTGGAACAAGATATATGGGAGAGAGCCAAGTGTCGCGATTAAGAACCCAAAACCTATCATTAAGTTAATAGCCGTAGTTACAACAGTAAGATTATCCAAAGGTGCCTGTTTCAGTTTTAGGAATGTCTCGTCAAAGAATTTGTCTAATCTATCTATAATCCTTGTTATTATTGGCGGGACTGTTGGTTTTGGAATCTCCTCCTCAGGAACTTCAATAGTAACTTCCAACTTTGCCTCACAATTTCTAGTTACATTATTTACTGAATCTGTAGCTTCTGCACAGAACCTGTATTCTTCAAAGAGATTTCCACTTGCTGTTTTCTCTAGATATTTAAGTTGAATAGTAATATCCCAGAAGTCCCCATTCTCTTTTGCAGTATAAAGGCAGTCATATCTACTACCATCATTGGTTAAACACCAGAAATCCTTGCTAGATATGGCAACATTATCTGTTATTCTATATCGTATGCTTACCTCGTAATCCCTTTCCCAGCTAACATTGGTATTCTCCCCTAGATCTGAAATCCCTATGTACTCTATCTGGGGACCTTCATCATCCTGAACACTAAACACAACATTGGACCAACCGCCCTCTATGCCATAACTATTCTTTGCTTTAACACGATAAAAATAGATCTGTCCATTCTCAAGATTGTCAAATTCATAAGCAAGATTATTTATCCAACCACTATTATCTAAAACTGTCGAGAAATCCGAGGTTGTACTAACCTCCACATAGTATTCATAAACCCCGCTTCCCACCATATGCCACATAACAATATTGCTATCTCCTTTGGTATATTCTGGCTCTGGCAACATCTGTGGTGCAGGAACTGGAACTACATAAAGAGTCTCACAATCTGCTATGAAAATTTCCAACCCCTCTGTAACATCCTTGGCACAAACTTTGTAAGTGCCAGCTATTACTGAACTAACAGAACCAGTAGTCTTCCCCTGAGAATTTGTTAATGGCGGTTGGACTATAGTAACGCCTGTTGAATCCCCATCTATATATATAACTATCTCCCGACCACTCCTAGCACTACCATTTGGCAGTAGTGCAGTTATGCTAACAGTAGAAGGCTCTCCTGCTTCAACCGTAGAAGGCGAAAGAGACAACTGAGAATACAAATCTACATTTATACTTGCAGATACAACTACATCCCCAGAAGTAGATGGAGGGTAGAAAAATTCTGCAGAGATTGTATCTACAAACAAAAAAGAGAGTAGAAAAAGAAACAGTGTTGTCAAGGCAGTTTTTAATTTCATTATATTTCTTCCACCACTCTTTTAATGTATTTATCTATAATTTCTGTCAGAACAGAAGACCCATAAGGATCGTCACCAAGAGGGCTACTATTCCCTTTACTGTAGCAATTTTTACAAACAAGTGCAAAGTTTTTTCTATCTATAAACTCAAGGTTTTTATCACTACCACAGTGCATACACACAGTAAAATCACTTAGAAAACCCATCTCGTTTAAAAACTTAATTCTAAGCTTATTAACAGATTTAGTGTCTAAGTTTTTAGATATGACGGTCTGTAGAGCATCAAAGAGCTTGGGATAAGGATCATATTCCTGCAAGAATTTGTTTAGCATAAAGAGAATCCTCTTTGCATTTTCCACTTGTAAATCGTCTATTTCAACACTACGAACTAACTGAGATTCTGTTAGAAGTGGCATTCCCTTGCCCTCATAGAAAGAGACTTCACTTGTACTAAGTGTCTGCATATTCCCCCTATTCTTACTGTTTATTTTCCTTATACTTCTTGCAAAGAGTGTAAACTTCCCTGAATGTTTACCAAAAACGGTCAGAATTTTATCTGCCTCAGAATAATTTACAGATTTTATTACTGTTACCAAATCTTTACTCATATGCTCCCTTTCTTGTTAAAACTACATACGGTGTTCTCAAAAGGATTTTCACATCTAGTAGGAAATTTTGCTCTTGGGCATATTTCGAATCCATCTTTAATCTCTTACCAAATGGGATTTCGTTTCTGCCCGAGACTTGCCAAAGACCTGTAATTCCTGGCCTTACGCTAAGGACACTTTTGAGATATTTTTCATCCCCTGGGTTGTTTTTTAGGTGTCTTTCTACTTCATCTTTATACATTGGTCTTGGCCCAACAATGGACATGTGTCCCATTAACACATTAACTAGTTGTGGTAATTCATCCAGATCTGTTCTTCTTAGAAACTTACCAATATTTGTAATCCTAATATCTTCCTCTATTTTTAACTTATTACCATTTACCTCCCACTTCTTTTTTAAATCTGCGTATTCTGGATTCTCTAAGATCTCCCTGTGTGCATTAGGTATCATGGTTCTGAATTTATACATACGAAATTCTTTTCCACCTAGACCAATTCTTAAAGGATCTTTAACACAGATTTCATTTCTATCCCCTAACCATATTAGAAAAGAGACCAACAAAAGGAATGGTGAAAAGAGGATTAGAAGGAAAAGAGAGAGAATAATACCTGAGACTCTTTTAATTATCTTGTAGGGCATCTTTGACATAGTTTTGCAGCTTATATACAAATATCTCTGATGCAAAATTATTAGCCTGTTTTCTACAGTTATCTGGGTCATAATCTTCAGACTTGAAATTCTTAAGAACCTTTGCAAGCTCATTAATTGTGTACTTGTCAAAAAACACTCCTGACTTAGGGTTATCCTCAGATATTGCCTCTGTGACTCCACCTTCCCTGTATGCAATAACTGGCGTTCCTGCAGCATTTGCTTCTACTGGAACAATTCCAAAATCTTCATCTCGAACAGGAAATATTAATGCCTTAGCTCTAGAAAGTAGATTTATTTTCTCTTCATCTGTTACATATCCTAGAAATTTGACTAAGCCTTTTGCATTTAGCTTCTGAACTAGCTCTCTCATAGCATCAAAATGATCTCCCTTACCTGCTATTTTGAGAGGAACACTGGCTTTATGACAAGCTTTAATGGCTAAATCTACACCCTTGTATGTTTCAACTCTACCTAAGTAAAGAAACCAATTTTCTTTTCTGTTAACTTTTCTTGCTTCTTTTATCTTACCAACCTCAACTGGAGGGTATATTACATCCGCATCATAATCGTAATATTTCTTAATTCTCTCCTTAACAACTTCCGAAATAGCTATGATTTTGTCACACCTATTGGCTGCTTTCTTGTCCCATCTCTGCCAAATTTTTTCTAGGAAAGTGTTAGTAAAAAAGTTATACAATTTGTATAGGGAAGTATTTATTCCTTCCAATTGCTCAACACTCTTTAAGCTTCTACTCTGTTTCTGCCACAAGAATTTAGGTGGAGACATACATATGTCTATATGTTTAATTCTTCTTGGTCGGACAAATTTGGAGAAAGCTATGGACAGGGAAACTACAGCGTCAAAATTCTTAAATCTAAAGGATCTGTATGCTAGAGGTTGTAGAAGTAGATAAAATTGTCTTAATTTATCTCTCCAAGGAAGATATTGCATGAAGGAGTGATGTATTTTTACATCTGGGAAAAACTTTTTTACAAATTCTTCGTCATAATATGCCGTAAAAAGCTCGTTGTTAGGGAAAGCTTCAAGTATGTATTTTAAATGTATCTCCGCACCACCATGTTTAAATAGTGGTTCACTTACAACCGCAACTTTTATATCTTCTGCCCTTGTTGATTTATTTCCTTTCTTTTTTTTCTTCATAGACTAGGTTTAGGTAGTTGTTTAAATTAATTAAAAATTTCTCTTCAGAAAATTGTTGGGCATGTTTCTTAATTTCCTCCTTATTATATCTTCTTTTGTCAAACTTAATAAGGAGAGATGTAAGTTTTTCTTCTGTTTTAAAGAATTCTCCCGTCACACCTTCCTTGATGGTTTCTAGTAATCCCCCGTCTTGGTATCCTAGAACTGGGGTCCCAGATGCCATTGCTTCTACAGGAACTAGACCAAAATCTTCTAGGCCACAGAAGAGTAAAACATCTGCAAGTTCATATATTGTTTTAACTTCCATGTCATCTTTTACAAAGCCCAATAATTGGATATTGTCATGACCTTTAGCTTCTTTTTCTAGATATTTCCTATCTGGGCCTTCACCAATAATTACTAAATTCTTATTGGCTTTAATACAGGCATGGATAGCCCAATCTACACGCTTGTGGTCGTAGAGTCGAGAGACAACTAGTACAAAGTCTTTGGGAAGATTATATTTCTCTATGACCTCTTTCTTTTCTTTCTGTGAAGACGAAGTGAAGTACTTAGCTTCCACACCCGGATATATTACCGTCGCTTCTTTGTCATATGTCTTTTTAATTTTCTTAGCTATATATTTGGAATTTGCGGTCCAGTAATCTACTCTTCTGGAGGTAGTCCAATCCCAGACCCTCATATATGTGTTAAGAATTATGGAGAGAGGTTTGTACAAAGCTTTTAGTTTAGAACCTCTAACATTTAATTCTTTGTCCCAGAGGCTTCTAGGAGGTGTCATTACCATAGCGATATGTGGTTGATCTAGTCCTGTTATTACACCTTTACCAGGTCCTGCAGAGATGCTTATGACAAGGTCATAACCTCTTAAGTCAAGGCTTTCGTAAGCAAAGGGGGTAAGAACTTTCAGATGTCTGTAGAAATGTTTGGGGAGAAGATTAGATATTTTCTGTACAAAACTCGTATGAACTTTTTTATCTAGGTCGGGATAATTATCTTGGTATTTATCTTTGTCGAAAACTATTGTGAATATATCTGCATGAGGAACTAATTGTAACAGAGAAAACATCTCTCTATCTGCTCCACCAAAAGCACTCATCTGGTCAGCTACTACACCAACTTTAGGAAATTTTTTCTTAAGGGAAGCAACTTTGGATTGTAAATCTGTCATTAACGATTATAGCGTAGGAATCTCTCCATCTTCAAATCCGAAGTCTTCTGCAGTAAGGTCATCATCTTCTTCGGAATCTAGTTGTTCTAGAGCTTTAGTAAGATCATCATCTGCTTCTACTACAGTCTCTTTTCTTTCGGAATCTTCGTCTGCATCTGGGAATATAACTCCCAAAGACACATCGTCATCTGCATTAGGGTCAATACCATTATCTCCGTTTAGGGCTTCTTCATTCCCCATTAAGATAATGTTTGGCTCCTCATCGTCTATGCTTATGTCATCATCATCTAAGTCTACCTTCTTCGCTGTCTTTCTTTTCTCCATCCTCTTAAGAAATCTTTCTGCATCTTCGCCAAATTTCTCAACAACATCTATGACTCTCATTGGTTCTCCACACTCCTCACACATTTCTATATGGTCTTTTTCAGTACCACAGTGAGGGCAAGAGAGGAAGATTACATGGACACTTTTCCTTGGTGTAATTAACTCATCTTTTTTGTTTTCTTTCTTTGAATCTGCCATATAATAGCAATAAATAGTGTTTATTTAGGATAATATAGGGACTATAGTGTGTCAATAAACCCATAGAAAAAGGAATTTAGCCATATTTGGGGTAGCAACATTTCTTGTATTTTTTCCCACTACCACAAGGACAGGGGTCATTTCGTCCAACTTTATTGCTCTTTTT
>NPIE01001607.1_pt1 | contig 56916 bp, 65 predicted proteins | sample 8637661 | NCBI WGS metagenome assembly NPIE01 (sample SAMN07420842, study PRJNA396082) | bioreactor metagenome | isolation source: sample BA12 brine-fed electro-methanogenic bioreactor BA | place: Japan: Kochi | collected 2016-12-09 | reverse complement strand
AACACAGGATATTAAGAGCGAGTCGGATTGGATGAAATTGATCCTTAGCGGCAAGATCACTAAGATTCCTTCAAATCCGAAAATTGCAAATTACTTCGAGTGCGCTGGGAATACCTATGAGGAAAGGGTGTTCCCCGAGTTCAGAGTTGATGGAATTGATTACAGAAACTTTAGAAAGCTTTACTCAAATGAACCAATATCATCAGAATCTACTGTACTGAAAGGCTTTAGCTTAACAGAGATGGCGAGGCTGTATGGAGATCCCACTAGCACACGAGCTTTCACAATACATGGGTTAAGAGAGAAATTCATTCATAACCACTGCATGAACTAGGCGCCTGCAAGGCAATAGGTTATGTTTACAGCGCTGGTTACGCTGATTGTTATCAGTAGAAGGGAAATCATGAAATTACTGGTTTTATATATGATGATCATCTGCATACTGATATGTTCTTGTATTTCTGGATCAGATGATTCAAATCAGCTCAGTGATTCCCTCAGAACTGAATCCGGTTTGGTGGTGGTTGATTCCTTTGGGGTTGAGATTGGTGATTCTCTTAACATGATTGCCAGCATCGACGGATGTTTCACCAGTTCTGATGGCTCAATTGTATTACTTGATGCGACCGCTAGGAAAGTAAGAGTAATCCCTGTAAACGGAGAACCATATTGTTTTGGTAAAAATGGCCAGGGGCCTGAAGACTTGTTGAACCCAAAGAATATGTGCCTTATGTCAGATGACAGGATTTTAATATCAGATGACCGGAAATTTGTCCTGATGCAGTTTGACATATCGGGATCATTCCTTGGAAACTATCTTGAAAGTGGTTGGAAAGTACCGGAGCACTGCTTGCCGATTGACTCGAATTCCGTTGTCGGAGCCGTGTTTGATGTTGAGTTCAATGGAGAAGAGACACCCGACCTTAACTACTATGTTGGAAGATTTGACTCCTCTGCAGAAGCTTCCATCAGGTACATTGAAGTCCGATATGAGCTAACCGACCCAAGAATGTACACGCAAATGGACATAGTTGATTACTGTGTTGATCCAAACGGACAAGTGTACGTTCTTCCGGATCATACTAACTACTGGATTGATGTGATGACCTCAGATGGAGAAGAACAGGGGTGTATCAATCCAGAAGTATCAAGATTAGAAAAAACTGATGAGGAAATGGCCAACGAACTGAGCGAGTTTGAAGACAGCCATGTTTGGGATAGCGCATATACAGGTGGATATGAACCACTTCCTTATAGGCAAATCATTGATCTTGTTGGGGTAGATTCTGAAGGCAATTTGTGGGTACAAAGAATGGATAAGGAGAACATATTCTTCTTCGATCTTTGGGATTCATCCGGCAATTATCTTGACTCAGTGATTTCTGAGCAGTTCATTTCTAATCCTGATTTGGAGTTTCATGTAGATGCGAACGGGATTCTTGGAATCATCAGCAATTCGAGCGTTCATTCAAGGGTGTATAGGCTTGAAATTATATAATGAAGAGATAATTGATGATAACCACTGAATGAACCTGTCACTGCCGACATGGTACGGGCTGCGTAACGCCTGTGAAGTTATTCAGATTGTTAGGCCGACATGAAATATCATGATCCCCGTGTAGATTCTCCAAATCCTGAATCGCCAAAATCGAGCGTAGACGCAAAGTCTCCTGAAGGTACTGAATCAGACCGCACCGCTACGCTTGCAACTGGAAACATCGCGCGACGGCGTATGCGCGTCGCTGGCCGGATGCTCGGCTCGCTGCTGCTGGGTGGAGTGGCGATTCTTGGCTCCATTCTGATCTTTAGACAAGGCTTGCTGCCGCTGATCGAAGCGGTGTTCCATCCCGGACCCGAATTGCTCAGTGTTTTTAGACGCACTGGCATCCTACTGACGGCAGTGGCGGGCTACTGGGCTTTCGTGCACTGGCATGAGAAACGTGAAGCGACCGAGCTGCATCTTCGGCCGATTCACCTGATACTTGGCGGCGCGAGCGGCGCTGCCATGGTGGCGCTGCCGATTGCCCTGCTATTCATTCTGGGCGTCTACGAACAGGTGCTGTTCCGCGGCGCTTCGCCGGCGTTGCTCGACGTCGCAGCCGTTATCGGCATCGCGGCAATCTTGGAAGAACTGGTCTACCGTTGCCTGCTGTTCCGGATCTTGGAACGGGCCTTCGGAACGAAGTGGGCGTTGGTCGTGCAAGCGGTGGCGTTCGCCTTGCGGCACCTGGAAAACGTCGAACAGGGTGGGCTCAGCGATGTTGTGACCATGCTGGTAGCCGTGACGTTGACGGGCCTGCTCTGGGCAGCGGTGTTCGTCCTGGCGCGCAACCTGTGGGTGGTGGCCGCCCATCACGCGGCATGGAACTTCACCATTCTGCTCAGCGGCTTGCCGCTTTCCGGCATTGAGGACTGGCGCAAGTTGGCGCCACTCGAAAGCCGCCTTTCCGGGCCCGACTGGCTGACCGGCGGGATGTTCGGACCAGAGAGTTCGTTGCTGGTGATCGCGTCGACCACGGTCGCGGTTGTGCTGCTGCTGCGCGCGACACGGCGACGTGGTGCCTTCTTCGTGCCGGCGGCCTAGTTCCGATGCGATGCCTACGAAGCCTGACAGACCCGCATCGCGGCCTAACAACGGCATGCAGCGGAGGCGCTTCGCGCGCCGCTGATGCCAAGCGTTCTGTATAGAATGGTGATGGGATTGACGGATGTATATGATGAAAGTATACATGTGAAATGGTAAGGCCAAGAGACCAGCTGAAAGAATGCACCGGATTCCAATGGGATGAAGGTAACGCAACGAAGAATTGGGACATGCACGATGTATCTCAATCCGAATGCGAACAGATATTCTTCAATAGACCTCTCATTTTGCGAAGAGACTCGAAGCATTGCGAACAGGAATCGAGATTCTATGTTCTTGGCCACACTGATTGGGGGCGCCTCCTATTTGTGGTATTTACCATTCGAGGAAACAAAATCAGAGTCATATCCTCAAGAGACATGACAGCCAGCGAAGAACGAAGGTACAAAGGATGAAAGAACTGAAGAAGATCCCGAAATTCGGAACAGAAGCCGAAGAAAGAGAATTCTGGAGAACGCATGACTCCAGTGATTACCTCTCCTGGGAAGATGCAACAGAAATCACACTATCCAAGCTCAAGCCTTCAACAAAAACAATATCTCTTCGGTTACCTGAATCGATGATAGAAGAATTGAAGATCCTCGCGAACAAGCAGGACATACCATACCAATCTCTTCTTAAGGTTTTTCTTGCTGAACGCCTGGAAGCCGAAATGGAAAGCATCCGAGCAATTTAGTTCAGAACCCCATTGAATTCAGCAGAACTGCCACAGAGCAATCAGAACAAGGTTATCTCAGTCTGATTCAGATCGTTATGCTTGACAATGACTAAATGTAGGAGTACAATTGTACATATGAGAATTGTAACTGACTCAAGTGTATTCTTGGCTGTCGCATTGAACGAACCTGAAAAGGTTCGCTTGATTGAGATTACAACTGGTCATGACCTTATTGCTCCAGATGTTCTTCCGTTTGAGCTGGGGAATGCATTGAGTTCGTTATGCCGCAGAAAACTGATTCGTGCGGATGATGCATTGAGAATTTGGGATGTTCTAATGGACATACCCGTTGAACTGAAACCAATTGAAATCAGATCAGCGGTTGAACTGGCAACACAAAACCTGATTTATGCTTATGATGCCTATTTTCTGGAATGCTCCCTGCACTGGAGATGCCCGTTGCTGACTCTTGATCAGAAGCTTAAGGCAACTGCAATCAGCAAGAATATTGAAGTATTGGAGATATGAGATGCTCGTCTTTACTTATTCCGAGGCCAGGAGAAAGCTCGCTGAAGTTCTTGATCTAGCCAAGGAAAACGAAGTGCTAATCAAGAGAAGAAATGGAGAGATCTTTTCCCTAAGTGAAGTTAGAAGAGGGTCTTCTCCTTTGGATGTTCCAGGATTGTCAGTTGAAGTAACCACTAAAGATCTAGTTGCTGCAGTCCGAGAAGGAAGAGAAAGATAGAAGCATAACAGCAAAATGCAGCAGCACTGCACCAGGGATTAACAGTCGGGTTTTCGCAGTCTGCTGATTCGAATTGTTATGCCTCAGGAGATCAAGAATATGAGTGATGAGATCGGTGTCCAGCAGGGGTTTCCAAACGAGTTACGTGCATCAGCAGCCGAGTTGTACGATGCAGCGTTTGGAGCCAAGCTCTCAGTAGCTATTCCCAACCCTAACTCACGAATGGCAGTTCTGAAAGAGGGCTTTAATCCTGTATTTTCTTTCGTCGCAGTAAGCAATGGTGAAATGGTTGGAATCGCCGGCTTCAAGACGGCGCAAGGATCTCTGACGGGCGGGATTTCATTTCGTGTGATGAAGGAGCAGATTGGGTACTGGGGTGCAATTCGTGCCGTCCTCGTTCTTGCGCTGCTTGAACGAAAACAGGTCGCGGGCCAATTTCTTATGGATGGTATAGGCGTTTCGCCCAAGATGCGCGGCAGGGGCATTGGCACCGAGCTTTTGCATAGTCTCATAGAGTATGCACAAAAAGAAGGATATCGGTCGGTTCGCCTTGATGTCATAGACACGAATCCGGCAGCTCGGCGCTTGTACGAACGTGTCGGCTTTGTACCTGTGAAGACCGAGAAATTCGCCTACTTAAAGTGGCTGCTTGGTTTTGGGGCGGCTACACAAATGGAGTACAGCCTGAATGGTGGGGCATAACAAGGCGCTGCACCGGAAGGCCTTTCCGCTGCGCTCCAAAGCCGCCAGTGTGCTTGGTCGTTGAAGCTAAGGAAGAAATGGAAAGAATATTCATTGTCACTGTTTCATTTCTTATTGTATCGGGATGTGAGAGTCCCGCATCTCAGACCATTCCTCACGCTATTCATGAAAGTCAAACAGTTGATAGACTTGAGATTATCGATTCCATCGGAGTCGAGTTCGGAGACAGTAACTATGTCTTCGGCTCAATAAGAGAAGTTGACCGAGGGGTTACCGGTGAGATCTTTGTCTTGGATAATATCAGAAGTCGCATCATGGTCTATTCCTCAGAAGGTGTATTTCAGAATCAAATAGGCAGATATGGTTCTGGTCCAGGCGAATTCTCAATGCCGATGTTCTTCGAAGTCCTTGGCAACGGCTCTATCTGTGTTATTGATGAATCAGGGTGGCAGAGGTTTGATCCCAATGGACATTTCATCGAGAGAAACCCTGGTAGAACGGGCGCTATGCAGATGTCATCCTGTGGTGATAACCAGATTGTGGGCATCTTGAGTGATTTCAACTTTGTGGATGCTGGGTTCGAGATAACCAAAAATGTATCCATCTGGGCCGATTCTACACCGGAGCAACCTGAGCTGACCTTCATAACCAGAGTCTACACAGGCGAAGAACGCGAGGATTTAATCAGAATAGACCTGCTGAATCAAATTCGTTTCACTGTTGGCGATAATCGGATCTACATTGCTCCAGATCCTCAGAACCTTCCCGAAGTGATAATTTTCAACTCATCGGGTGATTCTCTGAATACTCTGCTGCTGGACTATCCTGAAATTCCCAGACCCGATGAAGAGATAGAAGAAGAGAAGGTGTACATTGAATCCCTGGTTGATCGGAGTACTGCGGGGCAAATGCAAGTTGATATGACACCGTATTCAAACTATCCTCGGATCAAGAGCATGGGAACTGACTCCTCCGGCAATCTTTGGGTGCAAAGGGGATTTGAATCTCAACCAACATTCGATGTGTTTGATTCAGAAAATGCCGAATACTTGTATACAGCCCAGCTTAACGGGATAGAAAGTTCATTCGACTGGGTATTCGACATATCCGGTCATGGAATAATTGCATATCCTCAAGACCCGGAGATGTATTATCAGGTATATGTTATTGAGTAGAAATGGAATTATGCTTCAACCACAGCATGAAGCAGACGCCTGTCAGGGAATAGGGTAAAGGGAAACGGCGCTGGTTACGCTGATTGTTGAAAGGAATTCACGAGATGAACATAGGATTCATCAGAAGTATTCTTACTCTCTCAATCTTATACTTACTCTCAATTGCTTGCTCAGAAGATCCAGAACCGATCTCTCTCGTGAATGGTATTCCAGCTGATACATTGGAGAAATGGTCGAACTGGGCTTACTCAACCGACGAAGGATTATGGGAGAATGATGTAACCAAATCGGTTGAACTCGAGACAATTGATACGTATGGTGGCGAAGCTGATCTAATGCCCCCATTCTTTTCAGCGAACTTTCTCACCATTCATGGTGACACAATCTATGTTGCTGATGGTTCGCAGGAAGCACTTGTCGCAATGAACTGCGATGGGGAGCAACTCTGGATTACCGGGCAACTTGGTGAGGGACCGGGTTCTTTTGCCATGATTGGGTCATTGGATCGGTATTCTGATGTCATTGCTGTTTGTAACAACGCCAACAGCAGGTTGGATTTTTTCTCTCCTGACGGAGCATATCTTTCCAGTATTCCTGTTTCAAGTCCCCAGAGTGTTGTTCTTTTGTCCGATTCAACTGGCCTGGTAGCATCAAAATCAGAACCTGGCGGAAGCATTCACCTGTTCAACAGATATGAGGGTATCGAAAGATCCTTTGGTGAAGGTGTCTGGGAAATGTATCCTGCAAATCATGCCCGAAAGGACCTTTTCCTTGAATACCATCCAATGGGACGTGTTGCATGTATGTCACAGTTTGAGGACAATCTTCTCATCTTTGATTTAGAAACCGGTGAGATCTTACACTCCGGTACTCGCGAGTTTCCAGCATCGTCCACCGGGAGCACTCAGGAAACATTTTTTACGCTATACGGTCCGATGTTCCTCGGGCCAGACAGCATGATCAATGTTCCGATACCTAACATCATGGATAACGGGCGCTATATGGGTTCCGGAGGAACACTGCATGCTCCCGTTACCTTCGTAGATAGGTACAATTGGGACGGGGAATACCTTGATACATACCTCATACCCGATTCCGTAATCGGCATTGTAGAGTACTCAGAGAGTGTTGGGTTCGTTGGGGCACAATGGGGAACCAGTGAGATACATAGATATGATTTACGGTGATCCAGGGAGAATGAAAAAGGGCTTTCCACAGCATGAACCAGACGCACCTGTAAGGGAGTAGGTTAGAGTCACGGCGCTGGTTACGCTGATTGTTCTGCCTGATAAGAAACGCGTATTCCTTGGGAAGTCACCTTGCGAACTATAACACAATGTGATATACTTGCTCATGGATAAGCTTCTGACCTAATGGTTCATGAGATGGGCAAGGAAAACTGATTTGTCCAACGTGGCACTTAAAGAAGCCCTCGTGAATCTTGAAAAAGGGCTGTCGGCCGCTGACCTTGGAAAGAGCCTTTACAAGGTCAGGGTGAAACGAGAAGGTCAGGGGAGAAGCTCTGGATACAGGACCATCGTGGTCTACAGAGAGAAGAAACGAGCAATCTTCCTGTATGGGTTTGCGAAGAATGAGAAGGAAAGTTTGACCAGTAAAGAACTCCATTACTTCCAGATACTGGGTAACGACCTTCTGAAGCTGAGTCGATCTCAAATAGAGATAGCAATCAAGGACAATGTATTGTTCGACTTGGAGGATGTAAAATGAGAAAGGCAATGAGAGAAGCAATCGGTGAGACAGTACAGGATATGCTTAATTCTGATCTGCCTGTCTCCTTCTCAAAAAGGGATTTCGATGCACTCGGAATTCATTTCACTGATGTTACAATTACTCCGGAAGAGATCCAGGAAATAAGGGCAGGAACTAAACTGAGTCAAGCTGTTTTCGCCAGGCTTCTCAATGTATCACTCTCTTCAGTAAGGCAGTGGGAACAGGGTAAGAGGAAACCAACTGGCTCAACCAAGGTACTCTTAGACCTACTGAATAAGTCTCCTCACATTCTTGATTACAGAATCAAGGCCTGATATAATCACATATCAAAGCAGAACCACTGAAAGCAGCAGAACTGCAGCACGGTGTGAGAATCGGGTTTTCGCAGTCTGCTGATTCAGATTGTTATCTTATGAGAAGGTTGACGCATAACGTTATGCGTTATAGATTTGTATTATGATACAGAGCTTCAAATGCAAGGAAACTGAAAGGCTATTCAACAGGGAGTATTCGAGAAAGCTCCCGTCTTCGATCCAAAGGGTAGCTTTCAGGAAGCTGAGGATGCTTCATAGAAGTTCAAAAATTGAGGATTTAAGAGTACCTCCAGGAAATCGACTTGAGATACTCGGAGGAAAACGGGAGGGACAGCATAGTATTAGGATTAACGAGCAATGGAGGATTTGCTTCATCTGGAAACAAGGTGACGCTTTCAATGTTTAAATCGTTGACTATCACTAGAGGTGAGAAATGACAAAGATGACCCCATTACATCCGGGAGAAATTCTACTGGAAGAGTTTCTGCTTCCTCTTGGACTAAGTCAGAACAAACTGGGACATGAGTTAGGGGTTTCTCCTCGTCGCATTAATGAAATAGTGCATGGAAAGAGACGAGTGACTGCAGATACTGCTCTCCGTCTCGCGAGGTATTTTGGAAACTCTCCTAGCTTCTGGCTTGGACTGCAGATGGATTATGACTTAGACAGCGCAATTGATGCTAACATGAAAAATATACAAGAAGAAGTGCATCAATACCATGCAATATAGGATAAGATAACAATCGAATTGAGCCGACTTCGTTTGTCTCTAGACTTGGGGAATAAAGCGGCTCATGCGAACTGTTTTGCATAGGAGAAAAATGAAGCACATGCATATCCTGATGTCTTCTCTACTATTCCTAGGTTTTGCGTGTGCTGAAGAAGAAAATGCTATCGAAGCCGGTTTGGTTGATGCAGAGATCCTTTCATCAAGCGGGGTCAGTCCTTCGGTTGTTGATGACTGGGTTGAGTACTTTCAATCCAGCGACAACGGTCTATGGGAGGATAGCGTTGAACATCATCTCTCCTATAGAGAAATGGGACACCTTTATGATGAAGATAATATTGATGTCCCGGTCTATTCTCCATTTGCGGTTTGCTGTTATTCCGATACGATATTCGTTACTGATGCAATCACCAAGGAAATAGTCGCCCTCGATATTGACGGGAATGTACTGTGGAAAACCGGTGGAGAGGGTGAAGGCCCTGGTGAGTTTAGCTTGATAACAACACTGGCTGTGTCAGCAATGTATGTGGCTGCCCCGAACATCCATCTAGGCAGAGTCGATCTGTTTCATAGAGATGGTTCATTCTTCAGATGCTATCCGATAGACAGGCCACAAGATATAGTTACACTTGATGATACGACTTTCATTGTGGGGTCCACTGAAGCTCAGGGAGGGGACTTTCACTTGCTTAACGCTCATCAAGGTTTCATTCGGTCTTTCGGACGAGCGAATATGAACCATTATGATGGGTTGCTTCGTCCTGACCTCATGCGGCTTTGCTCCAATGGTGAGCGGATTGCTGTGTTCAACAGATATGAGGGGCTTCTTGCCATTTATGACATAGAAACTGAAGAATGCATCTTCATGGGTTCTCGGGACTATCCAGCAGAGCCAACACCTCCACAATCCTTTACAAACAGCGAGGGAGACACACGAACAGTGTTTTTCCCAATTGGAGGTAATGCTTTCCTCGGTCCAGAGGGCATGCTGAATGTGATCGTCTGCAACTACATGGATGATGGCACCTTTATCAGCGATCCAGAGTACCTGGATTTTGCCCCAGTTACCGGGATTGACAGATATGATTGGAATGGAACCTACCTGGATAGTTATTGCCTGCCTGACTCATCCATCAACTTTGTTTCGGGCATAGCTTCCTTGAATCAACTGGTAGGAGTGAATTTTGCGGAAGATGTTATCTGTGGATTTGAGAGAAAGTAGGATATCAAAGCATAACTGAATGCAGCAGAACTGCGTCAGGGCAGTGAGAAGTAGAGTTTTTGCATTCTGCTGATTCAGATTGTAACAAGGAGCGTTCGGCATGAGAGGAGAAGTGAAAGACACCTGCCATCTTTACACTGACTTGGCGTGGCTGTGGCCGATGTGGGGCGATGCCGCAACTGAGTACGCTCACTATTGTCATCACGTCAGCAGCCTGATTCGAAAGTATGCCAAGCGTCCGGCTGCAACATTGCTGGACATCGGATGCGGGGGCGGGAAGAACGTCCTGAACCTGAAGCGAGAGTTCCAAGTCACCGGCCTGGATCTGAGTCCCGCCATGATTGCTCAAGCGAAGGAACTGAATCCAAACTGCACGTTTGTCGAAGGCGATATGCGGACATGCAGACTCGATCGCAAGTTCGACGCCGTTTTGATGGATGACGCGATCTCGCATATGACCTGCCGGGCCGACTTCGAGGCGGCGTTTCGCACCGCTCATGCGCACTTGAACCCGGGCGGCGTCCTGATTGCCACACCGGACGTCACAATCGAGACATTTCAGCAGAACAAGACCACCACCACCCCGGCCACGCGGGTCAGACTGGATGTTGTTTTCGTCGAGAACGTGTATGATCCCGACCCCACGGATGAGCAGTATGAAACGACGATCCTGTATCTCATTCGCGATCACGGACGCCTGCGGATTGAGACCGATCACTGGACCTTGGGGATTTTCTCCCTCGACACGTGGAGGCAGGTTCTACGCAACACGGGCTTCGAACTGCACGAGGGGCGGTACAGTCCGGGAGAGGACGAGTACCAGACTTTCATATGCGTCAAGACGGAATGAGGGCCGAACCATGCCCTGCTGCGTACCTTGCTACCGCGCCGCTGCAGAGGGCCAGCGGGGAAGTAGTTTCGGCTGGGCTGTACCTTTGCAGGATAGAATCAGCTGGAGTTGTTGAAACAACTGGATTATGTCTATTAGAATAGATCCATAACAGCAAAATGCAGCAGAACTGCTTCAGGGTGTGAAGAGTTGGGTTCTCGCAGTCTGCCGATTCAGATTGTTAGCACAACAGAAAGGGTTGACATACGGTATCAATATTGATACTATAATCTATGGCAAAGATTGAAGAACTAGTAAGACAAATAAGGAGGAACCCTAAGGATGTTTCCTTCTCGGACTTGCTCAAGGTTTGCCAATACTATTTCGGAGAACCAAGACAATCAAAATCAAGCCATGTTGTTTTCAAGATGCCATGGCAAGGAGATCCGAGGGTTAACATTCAGAATAAAAACGGCAAGGCTAAGTCCTACAGGTCATGCAAGTCCTCCGGGCCATAGAAAGGTTAAGTGAAAAAGATGTCACTGAAAAATGACCTCTACACATACAGAGTAACCTGGTCCGAAGAAGATCAGGAGTATGTGGGTCTTTGTTCCGAGTTTCCCAGTCTGAGCTGGCTTGATGAAAGCCAGGAACTTGCCCTTAAAGGCATTCGGGAGCTGGTTGCTGACACAATCAAAGACATGAAAGAAAACAGAGAAAAGGTACCCGAGCCATTTTCCACTAGGAAATACAGCGGTAAATTCATGGTTCGTATTCCACCGGAAGTACATAGAAAGCTTGCTGAGCTTGCAGCTGAAGAAGGTGTAAGCATTAATCGATTGGTAAGTGCGAGACTGTCAAAATAGAGTGCTAACAACAAAATGCAGCAGAACTGCGCTTTGGTTATCGAGGGTTAGGTTTTCGCAGTCTGCTGATTCAGATTGTTGAAGGCCAGCAACAGGAGAAGTCTCAAAGAACGCGCATCTAATGCTGCTTATGTTATTCGTTGCCGGTTGTTCAACAATGTCGACACCAAGGATGGACGACACCCCCGAAGCCGGCTAGGAATGCCAGGCCAGCTAAAGGAACGAGAGCACGTTTCAATCGGAGGGTGATGAGCGGTGAATATCTCGATCAGAAATGAAGTTGAGGGTGATTATCGGAGCGTCGAAGAACTCACCCGGGAAGCCTTTTGGAATCTTTATGTGCCGGGATGCGATGAACATTATCTCGTGCATACCATGCGAAGGCATCCGGATTTTCTCCCGACTCTTGATTTTGTGGCGATTGTGGACGGCACCATAGTTGGCAATATCATGTATACTCGATCATCACTTGTTGATGGATTCAGCACGCGCCTTGACACTCTGACATTTGGCCCTGTCAGCGTCTTGCCCGCCTATCAGCGACGCGGTATTGGAACGGCGTTGATTCGTCATTCCATCCATGTGGCGCGCGCCACGCATCAAACGGCCATTATCATTGAAGGGCATCCCCACAATTATTGCAAACATGGTTTTAAGAGCTGCAAGGACTTCAATATCAGTGATTCAGAGGGGCGTTATCCTTTTGGATTGCTGGTGCTGGCATTAGAGAACCCCCTTCCAGCTGGAATACATTGGCGATATGAGGCCAGTGATGTGTATAAGATTGATGCCACTGCGGCGGAGGTATATGATCACGGGTTTGAAAAGAAGAAAAAGGCGTATGCATACACCCAGGAAGAATATTCCATTGCCAGTAGAGCCTATATCTTATGATGGACATCAACGAATGGATAGTTCACCGGATACGATGAACGCGGGAGCATGGCGGGCTATCGTACCTCATGTTATGGGAAGCGCATAAAGGAGTTGGAGGTGTTCGGAACGCGTTTTGTCTCATGCAAACAGGCGAAGGTCCAAGAGCCACTATTATACATGACGAAATGTTCAGTTTTCAGAGATACGAGATTGCGTACAGGTTATCGGAATCTGGAAGCAATTTCCTGATAAAACAGGGTGAATCATAGGGCTGTATGGCGCCAGGTGATTGTTATAGAGCTGGTTACGATTAATGTTCGGCAAAGGATATGTCATGAGAAAGCGATCATACAATCAAGCCACCGATTTCGCGCGGGTGGGGGAGTTCCTGGTCAGGAACCACGACCCCATAGGCGGCCATCGCAACTGGTTGCAGCCGCGCTGGGAGTACATGCACTACCATCCGCTGATATGGGACGTGGACCTGAGTTCAGCGGGTCTGTGGGAGCACGACGGTGAGATAGCAGGGGTAGTTCACCAGGAGCATGGCCAGGGGGGCGCCTACTTCCAGTTGAGCCCTGCCCACCTTAGCCTGCGGATTCCCATGCTTGAGCATGCCGAGGCGCATCTCAGCGGAATCCGCGGTGATAAGCAGTTCCTTGACATTCACATCAACGACGACGACCTCGATTTGCAGCGAATCGCCTCCGGCAGGGGCTACAAGAGGACGGACGGTTGCGATCAGATGGCACACCTTGATCCCTCGGCGGTACCCACCCCGGCTCCGCTGCCCGATGGCTTCCGTCTCTTGTCTCTGGCGGATAACAACGACCTCCGGAGGATCGATCGCTGTCTTTGGCGCGGTTTCAACCATGAGGGAGAGCCGCCCGAAGATGGACCTGAAGAGCGTGAGTTCATGCAATCTGCTCCGGGGTTCCGCAGGGACTTGAACATCGTCGCCGAAGCTCCGGATGGCAGCTTCGTTTCCTATTGCGGCATGTGGTACGAGCCCACGAACGCCATCGCTTATGTTGAGCCCGTGGCCACTGATCCTGACCACAGGGGCTTTGGGCTCGGGCGGGCATGTGTTCTTGAAGGTATCCGGAGATGCGGCAGGCTGGGAGCAGTTCAGGCGTGGGTCGGCAGCACGATCCCGTTCTATCTGGCACTGGGCTTCAAACCTGCCTACAGGATCTCTTTATGGCGCAGGGAATGGCCACTTAAGCCTAACAAGTCGACTATAAGCGATGCTTGACAGGCATGTCAGCCCCATCGTGCTGCAGAGATCTTTTGACCTGCCTGAAAGGAACCTGCAGTAATGACTGATTCATCTCTGTCACTGAAAAGCAAGGGTATAACAGCGGAAATGTATGCGTTTCCCAGCAGAGGCATAGGCTCATGGGTCTCACATTTGCTGTTTTCTCGGCAGTGGGGATATTGTGTTCATGACAGAGTCGCAGTCCCTGGATTTGCACAGACTGAACAGCAGTGTCTATCTGAGAATGGTCAGCCGCTGATCGCTGGAGGCTCCTGAGTGCTGCAGGCGCATAACATAGAGCCCAGAGGGCAGAAGATCCCCTGAGGAAGCTCTGCCTTCCCAGTACAGCTGATGTGTTCCCGCAGTAAACTGTCGATCGATAACACTTGCGACCAGGTGACCAGCAAGGTCGTAGACATTCAGTGATACATCCCCTCCAGCTGGAATGCTGAACCGTACGGAGGTTCCATGGCTGAGGGGATTGGGAGCACAGCTCTCAAAGACCAGTTCTCCCGGGTGGGATTCAACTCCGGTCAGCGTTGGCTCAACACAGATAGTATAGGGGAACACCTGTTCGCTTCCCGCGAATACTTCAGGCAATGAGCCCACGATGAAATAGAGAGCGGTATCAGCAGCTGATACATCAACGGTCAAGCTTCCGAGGACATCGCTTTCCATTTCCAGGTCGTAGAATCTGGCTCCGGAAAACGCATTCTGTATGACCACCTTGCCCCGGAAGAGAGAAGGATCCCCCATGGTTCCCTCTTCACTCCCCTGAAGAATGAAACTGTACCCGCCATAGCCGCTGTTCAGCACCTTGTATGTGTTGAAGGACCACGCTGTGGTTGCCAGGGAATCAGGTGGAGAATACCATCCATATGGGGACAGTTCATCAAAGATCACCGTGAACTGATTGTCGTCCTCTGGATCAGCATAGGTGTTCCAATGGTACTCGGCGGTTTCCAGTTGAGATGGGAGAATGAAGTCGAACCCGTTGGTCATTCTGGCTGCCCAGTTCATGAAATGAGTCCGGAGGTCCCCGACACACTCGGCTTCAAAAAGGAATTCCTGGGGATTAAGGTCCTGGGGAAACGAACCGCCATTATAGAATCCATCGCATATAAGGGAATGGGGCATCCCCTCTATTTCAGTAAGATAGTAGAGGAACAATGCCATTGCGTATTGATGACAGTACCTCTGCCAGTTGTCCGGGTAGTACTGGGGAAAATTGTCATAGCCAAGCCACATTGACACATGGGGAACCTTCACAAGGGTCATGGCTTCCATGAATGCGTTTTCGCTCTCAGGATAGGTAATTGCAGCAAACCAGTTGGCCGAGGCCTCTATGTACCAGAAGATATCTACCCCCTCAAACCCCGGTGAATCACAGCTGTACTGGAAAACATGAAAACTCTCATGACTTATGGTTATCCAGTCTTCAAGGATCCCGATGGGAAGGGTCATGTACGGATAGCCGTAGCAATCAGTACCAACACCACATGCCCAGCCATCGGGGAACACATCCCCCGGTTCGTGGAGATAAACGTTGAAGAAGAAACCATCCTGGGGATTAGGAGGGTCCTGCATTTTCAGGGAGCCAAGACACGCGTCGCGATATACCGCCATGCTGTCCAGGAGTATGTTGGCTTCCTGGGTCAGGTCATTACTGTTATCCCACCAGACCAGGAAGATCCCCTGGGAAACATAGTCGCAACTGGAAGCATCACCGAACTCGCTCTGGATCTCATATTCAAGATCGTAAGCACCGGTGACAGATCCCAGGGCTGATGTAGCCATCAAAGCCAGAGAGAAGATCATCTGCATTTTCAGCACCGGGCGGCCCCAATCAGTTTTAGAGGACCAGAAAGCTTCGCATAACCTGATACCCGGGAAAGCAACCGGTTAAAGCATAAACCAATTCTCCCTTTGTTACAACACAGAAAACCGAGCCATCATTCGACATATCCCTCCATGGGATTATTGCATACCCTCAGGATCCGGATTGTTTAATCAAGTATATATTGTTGAACAGGAAGCAGGATATCAACAGCATAAGCCACACCCCTGACAACAGCAGGTCAGTGTGCAAAACTGGTTACCCAGAGTGTCAGGAGCAGAGATCATGAGAGCGATTTGCATGCTTGCCGCCTGCCTGGCTGCTGCCGGCTGTGGCCAGCACCGGGACTATACGGAATACGCCCTCGACGAGAACACCTTTGACTCCGAAGCCATGGCGAAAATCGAACAGGAAACCGGCTTCGTCCTTCCTGATGGTGCAAAGGGTCTGGCATTTTATCACATACCTCCAGTTGACCCTGTTGTTTTCGCCATTGTTCAGATCCCTGGCAATTCTGAGGAGTCAGTCACAGATCAAATACGAGCCCTGCGGGAGACCGAGTTTCCAGGCGATTTCGCATACGACAGATGTGACTGGTGGCCACCGGCTCCTGAGCACGTTCTGCTGACGAAGCGGGCATTCAGCAACGGATACCACATTGAGCTGCATCTGATGAAGGAGGATGAGCAGTTATTGCTTTACATCCAATACTTCACGATGTAACCTCCGGTTCATGGCGCCGGTTATATTGAGCGTTGACGATGGGAAGAATGAATGCAACCGGTCAATGAAGCAGCCGAATACTACGACTCACTCGCCGGGGGATATCACCGGCGATCCGGTTACGAAAAGGAAAACGATTCAGAGGGATTAAGGAAGATCAAGAACCTCATCGCTGACCTTTTCGCCGGCGGGGATGTTCTTGAGATCGCCTGTGGCACGGGGTACTGGACAGCAGTGATCGCAGGGGCTTCTGGATCAGTAATGGCCACTGACCTGAACCGCTCGATGCTTTCTGAAGCAAAGCGAAATCTGTCTTCATACTCAAATATCAGTTTCACCGAAGCCGACGCTTACTCCTTGAAGAACATTAACGGCCTGTTCTCCGGTGCTGTCTCAGTTCTATGGTGGTGTCATATGCCGAAGAGAAGGATCCCTGTTTTTCTCAACGCACTTCACAGCAAACTGAAGCCGGGGGCCAATGTACTCCATGTCTGTCAGCTGGAGGACCTTGACTCAAAGAACCATATCATCGATGCGGACGGGAACACCATTGCCCTGAGGAAATCAGGAGAAAGGTGTTTTTCCATCGTTAAGAATATTCCCTCTGAACCTTTTCTGCGGGAAGCCCTTGGCAAGGCCGCAAGGGATATTGAGTACACGAGATATCCCGATTCAGGACTGTGGAGTTTAGCATATTCAATATGAAACTGCCTCGCCGTGGCAAAATGGAGTAGAGCTGCATCATGTGACTGGTTGTCACGTTTTGGCAGCCAGGCCGATAGAAATGTCATGTGGAAACTGTCAGCACGGAAAGGGTTGATAACAATCTATGGATCACTGCTCAAGAACATCGCCGATCGAGGCCCTGTTCCGGAAACAGGTGCGAAAAGACCCCAGGGTAAGAAATGCCTATCTGCTCGTGCATTCGGACAGGACCGGCCTTCACATCAATCTGGCGGAGGGCGCGGGAGATAACGGCGCACCTGCGCAGCAGCAGCCCAACTACATGGCCAGTGTGGGGAAACTGTTTACCTCCGTCGTTGTCTGCAGGCTTCACGAAAGGGGGTTACTGTCCTTTGAGGATCCCATCGGCTGCCACCTAGATCACGGATTGATGGACGGCCTGCATGTCTACAAGGGGAAGGACCATTCCTCGGAAATACAGGTGCGGCATCTGTTGAACCAGACCTCCGGCCTGCCTGATAACTTCTTTCCCCTGTTCCACAGGCTGCTTGCGGACCACGACCTGGACATAAGCCCCCGGGAAGCGGTGGAATGGGCAAAAAAGAACCTGACGCCCCGGGCGATTCCCGGCGCAAAAGCCTGCTATACCGATACCAACTACCACCTGCTGGGCCTCATGGTGGAGAAGGTGTGTGGGAAGCCCTTCCATGCCGCTTTGAAGGAACTCGTCTTCGATCCCGTAGGGATGAAGCAGGCCTATATGCTTCACTCATCGGAACCTGAAACCCCCTCCCCCTATCCCGAAGCCGGTTTCTATGCCGATCAGACCAGGCTGAACGATATAAGGGGGTTTGCCGGCATTGACTATGCCGGCGGCGGTGTGGTGGCGCCACTGGAAGACTTCCTGCTGTTCATGAAAGCGCTGGTTGGTCACCAGCTGGTTTCGGAAGAAACACTCTCCATAATGAAAACCGACAAGGCCAGGCTTAACCCTGGTTTTTACTACGGATACGGTATCTGGCAGGTTCGGACCATTCCGCTGCTTATTCCCGCAAAATACAGTTCCTGGGGAGTGCTGGGGGCAACAGGCGCTTTCATGTTCCATCATCCGGAGCTGGATGCCTATGTGATCGGAAACTTCAATCACCTGGCGTGGCAGAGGAAATGCGTACGATTCATGTTCAGGGTGATGGACGCCTTACGAGAGTAGTTCATGGATACATTTTCGGGAACCGCATACTCAGGGGCATCCCTGCCGATGCCGTATTGAAATGCCGGCTCGAACAATTGGAACATCTCCGGTTAGCCCCGGCGGAATACCCTTTCAGGGATAACTGACCATGCGGAACGGAATACAACGAGAATGCCAGGGCTTCGGTAATAATTCATGAAGGGCCATTCAGCATATTGTCCCGGATAGGCGAACTGGTTATCATGTATCCGACTGGTTCAGCCATTCAAACGGAACTGGATCCCTCCACGGCCACGGCACGAACCGGGCCCTTGACCGGGCAGGGAAGACCATTGCGGCCCGGGAGTTCGACTGGCATCGCCTGCAAGGATAGAAAGGGGTAGTGGTATGAAGATGGAATATCCAGCTGTCCCGCTCCCATGGGACGCTTTTCCCGGAACAGGTCGCCTCTAGTATGGACCCCGCCGTCATCACCGTACTGATCATACTCGTCGCAACGGTGATCGCCCTGATCCTGGAGGTTTTCCGGATAGATGTGGTCGCCCTTCTCTGCATGCTGGCCCTGGGATGGACCGGGGTGCTCACAGCACGGGAAACCCTCTCCGGTTTTTCCAGCAATGCCGTTATAGCAATGATAGCCGTGATGATCCTGGGGCAGGGAATTGCCAGGACCGGGATAATGGACAGGTTCTCAAAGGCAGTGCTGAAAAAGGTTGGCACCGGAAGGTCCGGGGTGATCGGTGTAATGTCCCTTTCGGTGGGTGTGCTCTCGGGGTTCATACAGAACATCGGCGCGGCGGCGCTGTTCCTGCCTGGCATTCTGAACATCTCACGACGGGAAAGGATACCGGCATCGGCCCTGATAATGCCCATAGGGTTCGCCGCAATAGTGGGGGGCACATTGAGCATGGTTGGCTCCGGCCCTCTGATACTGATCAACGATCTGCTCCGCGGGGCGGACCTCGAGCCCTACGGATTGTTCAGTGTAACCCCGGTGGGTGTTCTGCTGCTTCTTTCCGGGATCGGCTTCTTCTTTCTGTTTGGGAAATTCGTTCTGCCCCATTCAGAATCGGCGGCTGAAAAAGTTTCGGAGCAGGACAAACTGATCGAAGCGCTTCATCTGCCCCATCAGATCTGGCACTATGAAGTTCCCCGGAACAGCTCTTTGGCAGGTAAAACCACCGAGGAATCCGGCGTGTGGGGAGAGTTTGACCTTAACATTCTCGGCATCTCCCGGGGCAGGGAGGCGGAGTATGCGCCATGGCGGGAAGCGAAGTTCAAGCCCGGTCAGGAGATAGCGCTGTTGGGCAGCGAAGGGAACGCGAAAAGGTTCGCCTCCGCCTACGACCTTGTCCCCAAGGAATCGGCAGAGCGGTTCTCCAGCCTGAAGGATCCAGGGTATGCCGGTTTCGCCGAGGTGATCATTCCCCCCCGCTCGGACATGACCGGCAGGACCATCCGCCAGTTCTCACTCCGCAAACGCTATGCGGTGGAGCCTGTGATGATGTTCAGCAAGGGGGAGGAGATAAGGGGCGATTTTTCCGACCGTGAGATAGTTCCCGGCGACACATTGATAGTGTACGGCCCGTGGGAGAATGTCAGCGAACTGAAAGCGAGCTCGAATTTCGTGGTTGCCACCCAGTTCACCGTGGGAAAGAAGCAGGACCCCTCAAAGATCCTGTGGGCCTCCCTCTGCTTCCTGGGCGCCATAGGACTGGCAATGACCGGAGCTCCCATCGCCCTGGCATTTTTCACCGGCGCCGTTGCCATGGTGCTTACCCGGGTGCTCACCATACAGGAGGCCTATCAGTCCATCGACTGGAAGGTGGTTTTTCTTCTTGCCGGGCTCATTCCCCTGGGTGTAGCCATGCAGAAGACCGGAACCGCCGTCTTTCTGGCGGAGAGGGTGATGTCCCTGGTCCAGGGGGGGCATCCGCTGTTCATCCTATTGACCGTTGCGGTGTTATCCACCCTGTTCTCTCTGTTCATGTCCAATGTGGGTGCCATCGTTGTGCTGGCCCCCCTGGTTATGAGCATGGCTCGGATCGGCGGGATCGATCCCCGTCCCCTGGCTCTGCTGGCCGCTGTGTGCGCGGCAAACTCCTTCATTCTGCCAACCCACCAGGTCAATGCTTTCCTGATGTCCTCCGGGGGATATCGCAACGCGGACTACTTCAAACCCGGCGGCGGAATGACCCTGCTGTTCCTTGCTGTGGTGGTGCCGGTGTTCTACTTTTTCTATGTATGAAACAGGAAACTGAAGGAGAAAACTCATGCTGCTCAAACACTTTTTCGTGGGCAAGATCGCCCACAGCTCCTACCTTCTGGCGGGGAAGAAGCAGTGCGCCGTGATCGATCCCCGGCGGGATGTGGATGTGTACATCAAAGAAGCCCGCTCAATGGGGGTGGAGATCACACACATCCTTCAAACGCACCTCCATGCCGATTTCATTTCCGGTCACATGGATCTGGCGAGGAAGACCGGCGCGAAGATCTGCATTGCGAAGTCCGCGGGGTGCACCTTCGACCATGTACCGCTGTCGGAGGGCGATTCCATAGAGATCGAGGATATGCTTCTGGAGGTGCTGGAAACCCCCGGGCATACCCCGGAACACCTCAGCTATGTGGTTACCGACAGATCCCGGTCGAACAGTCCCATCGGTGTGTTCACCGGGGACACTCTTTTCGTGGGGGATGTGGGAAGGCCGGACCTTTTCCCGGAAATGGCGGAGGAACTGGCGGGAAAACTCTACCACAGCCTGCACGGCAAACTGCTGAAGCTGCCGGACTATGTGGAGGCATACCCCGCCCATGGCGCCGGCTCCCTGTGCGGCCGTGCCATGGGTGCCAAATGGCGCACCACCATAGGTTATGAGCGCAACTTCAACCCTTCTCTGCAGATCAAAGACAGATCGAAGTTCATCGAATCGCTAACTAAGAATATGCCCCCCGCCCCGGATCACTTCAGCCGCTGCAGCGACATCAACCGTAATGGGCCGGCCCTGATTGCCGATCTTCCCGCCATTGAGGAGTTGACCCCCCACAAGTTCAGGGAGCGGATGGGTGCCCCGGACACGGTGCTGATGGATGCCAGGGGCTATCATGCCTTTGCCGGCCAGCACATTCCAGGGGTCTGGCATCTTGATCCCGCGGGTAACTTTCCCACCTTTGCCGGCTGGGTCATGCCCACAGACAAGGACATACTGCTCATAGCCGACGACTTTAAAAAGGCCCGGGAAGCCAATACCTGGGCACACAGGGTCGGTGTGGACAGGATAGTGGGCTGCCTGGACGGCGGAATGGTGGCCTGGGCCACGGCGGGATTCAGGACCGGTCACATCGGGCTGGCTTCCGCAGAGGATCTTCACGATATGATCACCGGCACAGCCAGCATCGTTCTGGTGGACGTACGGGCACCGCAGGAGTATGAAGATACCCACATCAAAGGCGCCATCAACATTCCCGTGGCCGAGCTGCGCACCCGGCACCATGAACTGAACAGGGACAGAACAACGGTACTCATGTGCAGCTCCGGGAATCGTTCCACCCTTGGAGCCAGCATTCTGAAACAGCATGGATTCAAAGATGTCTACAATGTCGCCGGAGGATTGTCCGGCTACAGCGCGGCGGGGTACATCCGGGAGTGCCGGGTCTGCGTGAATCCCCATGGCTCCCGATTCTTCACCAGATTTGGCGAAGTCAATGAAAAATGGAGGGTGAAATGATAGAATTCCTGAAGGAAGTCAGCTGGTCACCATATGCGGTTGGAGCCGGTATCGGCATCCTGAGCTGGCTCAGTTTCCTTATCTCCAGAAAGCCGATTGCCTGTTCAACCAGCTTTGCCAGGACCAGCGGCATGATCGAAAAGCTGTTCTCGGGGAAAAAGGCCGCTCAAAAACCCTACTACCAGAAGATAGGGCTTGCGGTGGACTGGCAGTGGATGCTTGTGGTGGGGGTTATCATCGGCTCTTTGATCTCTTCGCTGCTGTCCGGCGACTTCAGCTGGCAGTGGGTTCCTTCGGTCTGGGCAGCGGAGTTCGGCCGCGGCCCCATTCTCCGGGTCATCGTGGCCCTGGCGGGAGGCTGCCTGATCGGTTTCGGCGCCCGGTGGGCGGGGGGATGCACCAGCGGCCACGGCATAAGCGGAACACTGCAGCTTGCCGTTTCCAGCTGGATATCCGCCATCTGCTTTTTCATCGGCGGCATTCTGACCACACACATCATTTTTGCCCTGATAGGCTAGAGGGAGGGGAACATGCAGTCAAAGGAATCCATGGATAAGCTGAAACAGGCTTCCCCGCAGAAGAGAAGCAGATCACCCCTTCTCTGGGGACTGGCCTTCGGCATAGCCTTCGGCTTTCTGCTGCAGAAGGGAGGCGTGACGAAGTATGACGTGATAATCGGGCAGCTGCTGCTCACCGATTTCACCGTTGTGAAGATCATGCTTTCCGCCGTGGTGGTGGGGATGATCGGTATTCATGCCATGAAGGCCCTGGGCTGGGTGGAGCTCACTCCCAAATCAGGCTCCGCAGGGATGAACATCATAGGGGGCTTGATCTTCGGCGCGGGCTTCGGAGTGCTGGGCTACTGCCCGGGCACCATTGCAGGAGCCATCGGCAACGGCGCCCTGGACGCTCTGGTTGGAGGGCTTGCGGGAATAATCATCGGCTCGGGCATCTTTGCCGCCCTTTACCCCGGGCTCAGGCGGGGCATACTGATGAAAGGCGATTACGGCGATTTGACCTTCCCACGCCTGTTCAAGGTGAACGACTGGGTTGTAGTCATCCCAGCCGCGGCCCTTATTATCCTCCTTCTCTATCTGATAGAACGGGCCGGATTTTGATAGAATCGTGAACAGCCTGTTAAACCCGTTTGCGAAGTGAATAATCCTGCCATGGAAGGGAAACCGATGAAACTGCCCGGCCCTGACTGGTTCGCCGATGAAGAGTACTGGCGGGCAAATCGCCGGTTCATCTGGAGTGAAAAGAGGATCGAGATGTCCGCCGACGCCGCGGCCAGCATCTCAGAGCTGCTTGAGATCGAACCGGGAGAGACGGTCCTGGACCTGGCATGCGGGTTTGGCAGATACTCCATTCCCCTGGCAAAGCTGGGATATGCCGTAACGGGTGTCGACCTTAACCGGGATTTCATTCGGGAAGCTTCAAAAAAGGCGCGGGAAATGGACCTGAAGGCACATTTCGAGTGTGCGGACATGCGTGAATACTCAAAATCGGAAGGCTTCGGCAGGATCATCATAGTGTACAACTCCTTCGGCTACTTCCAGAACCCCGCCGACGACGGGAAAGTAGTTGAGAACTGCTACCGGTCACTGAAACCCGGAGGCAGGCTGATGCTCCACTGTGCCCCGAGGGAACTCATTGCAGCCGGCCGGCGGAACGGGCTGACCAGGTACTGGTTCGAAGAAGCCGATGGAACCCTCAGGCTGGAAGAAACCTCCGCCAGCGATGACTGGACATGGAGCACAACAAGATGGATCCTCATCAGGGGCGCTGAACGCCGGGAGTACACATACGGAATGAGGATATACAGCACTGATGAGTATATCGATCTGTTCACATCGGCTGGTTTTGTTAATCCTCAAACCTATGGCAGTGTCAGCGGCAGACCCTATGACATGGAGAAGGACCATCTTGTTCTGGTGGTGGAGAAGCCGGGATCACCCGGCGAAGGGAAGCATTCATGAAGCTTCAGCTGCATCATGTGGCGGTGCTCACCGGATCGTTGTCCGCGGCGGAGTGGTCCCTGCCCCCTGAGCTGAAACGCCTGGAAGTTAACACCTTCCCCGGTGAAGGCACGAAGGAGCAGTACATCGATCTGTCCGATTCCCCCGGGCCGTCCCTTCTTCTAATAGAGCCAATTGGTGAGGGTCCCTACATGAGGGCGCTTCGAAAAAGAGGTTCGGGTCTTCACCATTTCGGGCTTTTTACCGACAGCATCAACGATGCCGTTGACCGTTTAGCGAACAATGGCCTGCTTCTTCATCCTGTCACACTGAAGACCTTTAAACAGGGAGTTGTCTGGATGTGCCGCCCCGGTATCCCTTTCCTGGTGGAAATAGTGGCGGCTGATTCACCGGACATAAATGAACCTCCCCGGATCGACATTGCGGTACAGGGGCTGGAAGTGGATGGAATCCAATGGATCCCCGGCGTTTCCATCAGCCGGTCGGATGACCCCGCGGTTGGGATATCCACGGGAGCCCATTCATTCCGGATCAGAACCAGCTGATAGTAATTCGGAGAATATCGAAGACACTCCATTACAAAAATGACATTGTGCGTTGAAGTAAAGTGGATTATCATTTATTCAGATGGTTGAGCTGTTCATTGAGGAATCAGCTTGCCGTACTTGCTGCCGGTGCAAGCTTGCGGTCAATGGAGGGGGACACGAATGAGGAATAAACTGCTCGCGGCGTCATTTTTCGGGGGATATTCTCTTCACTGCCTCTCTCTCCGGATTCGATGACATCGACCTTTCATTCAGAGTTGATCGCCATGGGATCCTTGCCGCCGTGGTAGATTCGGAACACTATCCCCGAGTGTTCAGGCTGGAGATGGAAACGGGCAGCGATAATGCTGAAGAATGACCCGAGAATGGAACATTCAGGTTGATTCATGAACAAAGGAGGTTGAAGTGGCGGTATCACTGAGGGACATAACCCCGGACAACTTTTACGAGGCAGTGGATCTTCATGTAAGGAAAGACCAGCCCTTCGTGGCATCGAACACCTTTTCCATAGCGGAATCAAAGCTCTTTCCATTCTGGATCACAAAGGCCGTGTACAATGATGAGGAAATGGTCGGATTCGTCATGTATGCGAAGGACTATGAGAAGGGCGAACTGTATCTGTGCAGATTCATGATCGACGCGAAGAGCCAGGGAAAAGGCTATGGAAAGGCTGCCCTGGACCTGCTCATGGAGATCGCCATGAATGACCGGTGCATAGGATCCATAAAACTGAGCACCGATCCTGATAACAGTAATGGAATACGTATCTATGAAAAGTACGGATTCGTGGATACGAATACCATGGAAGATGGTGAAGAGGTCTTCGTTCTCACGCTGAACAGATGAGGGGATCCACCGGGCAGGTTCGTTTTCTCAGAATGACCCATGAACCCGGGGAAAGCATCTTTCATCGAAGGGGGGAATATTGATAGCGCGAGTCGGCTCTTTGGTCCTCTTCGCCGCCGGTGGCCTTTTCTGTTCCGGCTGCGGGGAGTCGAAATGGTCTGAGAGCTTTCCGGACAGATCACAGATCGTTGTGATGGACAGCATTGGTGTGGAGTACGGTGATTCATCCATGGTATTCGGTTCCATCAGTGATGCTGAATTCTCTTCTTCCGGAGAGATTTTTGTTCTGGACCAGGCAGCCTGCTGCATTCGAAAGTACTCCCCGGAAGGCGATTGCATACAGACACTTTTACGACGGGGGAATGGTCCCGGCGAAACCGTCTTTCCCTCTGAAATTGCCCTGATGCCCGGGGGAGAGATCATCGTCAGGGATATGAGAAAAACGTCCCTGATCGTTGTGGATGAAAACGGAGAACAGCTGTCTGAGTTCGTTGACTGGTCGCTGATCTTTCCTCCTGAGGCCATCGTGGCGGTGGATTCCGGGAGCTTTGCGGGATATGAACCGAATTTGACCGCCGATGGATCGGATTACCTTGTTGTATTCAAACCGGCCCTCTATTCTTTGAGTGATGCAGAAAGGCTGACTCAGTATATGGCTGATTCCATGATGGTAGCAGTCGAGCGGATGGCAAGTTCCCTGAACGGCCTGCAGGGCACTTCCCGCATGACAGCCGATGCCCGGGGAAGGGTCTTTTACACCAGAAGCACATGGGATGAGTATCTGGTCCGGTGCTGGGATTCAGGGGGAAGCCCGCTGTTCAGTTTTTCTCTTTGCATCCCTCCGGTGGAAAAGACCCCGGAGGAGATTCAGATGGAAACGGACTATGCCCGAATCCGTTTAGCTTCCATGGGAGGCACTCTTCCTGAAGGCTTTGAACCTGAACCTTACCACAACCTGGTGGAGAACATCGGCGTTGACAGCCACGGCAATCTCTGGGTTCAGAGGGGAACGGAAGAAAGACCGGTCTTCGATATAGTTAGCCCTGAAGGGGAGCATGCAGGCACCGCAGAGTTTCCCCGGGCTGGAAGGTTCTGGGAGTTCAGGATAACGCCCTATGGAAGTCTGGCATGGAACCTTGACCCGGAATCGGGAGTGCAGAAGGTTTATATACTTGACCTTCCCGGGCTGTAAGGGCCCTGTCTCGAGGCAAAAGGAAGACGAAACACATGAAACCGAACATCACCGCCAGTGAGCACTATGACCGGCTGGCGGAAATGGGCAATGGTCTTGATGACCCTCCCTTCATGCAGGAATACATGGCCCGGTGGGACGGGCCTCCATTCTGGGATGCCCTGGGCGACCTGAGGGGAAAGGATGTCCTTGAGGCGGGCATCGGTATCGGCCGCATCGCCCGGGAGATACTGAACCAGGGCTGCAGAAGCCTGACCGGGCTGGATGTATCCCCGAAGACCATCGAACTGGCCGGAGAGCAACTGGGTGAATTCTCGAACCTTGAGCTGATACTGCAGGACATTGCCGGGTTCCGCCGGCGGGAGAGCTACGATGCTGTCTGCAGTGTTCTCACCTTCATGCATGTAGAGGACAAAGGGAAAGCCCTTGAGAACATGGTGGACTGCCTCCGACCGGGGGGCCGCATTGTTCTGTCCATCGACAACGCCTCCCATACCCTTGATGCGGGCAAATGGACAGTGACCCTCCATCCCTGGGAGCCGGAAAGGTATGCCGAGGTCCTGAGTTCCTCGGGGTGTGAGGCGGTGGGGCTAACTCCGCTGATAGACACCTGGTCGGGACCGGAGGGGGAGAGAATGGAAACCTTCGGTGAACGGATAGCGACTGTGATCCACGCACGCAGGAAGAAGACGGTTTGAGCAGATGAACCATGGGCGGACCCGCTGTGAACCGGCGGGAAAAGGGTCAACGAGCCGAAGCACCGGTTCACTATACTTGAAGGGATCGAACTGGATGATTGCCATCGAACCGGAGAAAGGCGGGCTCAAATGAGGCTTCCCAAAGCTGGCGAGAGGGTTGATATCCTGGTTACCGGTCTTCCCGGGGGAGTTCTTCCCGGTGTTCAGCTCTCCTTCCTGATCGATCTGCGGGGGGGAGACGCTGTAATACATATCCCCGGGCACCACAGAGGGCCTGACAACTGCACCCCGGAGCATTCAGAGCAGGCGGACTGGCTGAACGGTCTGAATGACCTGATGCGCCCGAGCTGGGATTGCCAGTGGACCCTCCACGATGATGGGGCCATGAAGGCTTTTCTGGAGCAGCTCGACGGGTTCCTTTCCGACTGCAGGATAGTTGTGGGAAAGGACATCCCGTGAACTGATCCCGCTTGAGCCCGTTACGAAGTACCAGCAGAACACTTCAACACCATGGAAAAGGAGAACAACATGCCCTGGGATGCCCAGAGGATACTTACCCTGGCGGGTTCCTTGATCGTCATTGCCCTGATCGTCCTTTACAGATGGAGGAGGGCAGGCAGGTATGTGGAGAGCCGGAACGAACTGTATTCCGAACACTACGAAAAACTGGGGAAGTATGCTTCACGAGTCCGGGAGGACAGCCGCTGGCCCGGTTTCCTGTCCAGTATGCGGGAAAGATATCAGGTCATTGACTCCGGAGAGTCTGCCGACGATGAGACCTACTCGGTTCATTACTGCTGCATCTGGGATGCCACCGGCAGACAGTATGAACCCGGGGAGGATGAAGCCGGTGTATCATCTGTGACCGCCTATCTCAGACGAAGGGCAAAACCGAAATACCTTAGTTTTACCCTGGACCCCTCGGGCGGGGTCACTGAGGAGAAAGTAAGCGGCACCAGCTGGTACGATATGTTCGAGAAGTCCGTCTGAAGCAGCGGTCCCTGCCGCCTGTGATCAGGACAGGGCTTCGTAGAGTTCCCTGTCGGTTGTGCATGAGAGCAGTCTTGACCTTCCCTCGCTGTTCATCGTCCGGCTGATCGTGGCCATGAATTCCAGGTGCGGAGCCGGTTTGTTCTCCGGCGAGAGGGTAAGGATGATTATGCGGGATGGCCCTCCGTCCATGGACTCGAAATCTATTCCCTCCTTGCTGATACCCACGGCACAGACAAGGTTCCTGACGGAGTCGGTCTTCCCGTGGGGTATGGCAACACCCTTCGCCATGCCGGTGGACATGCTGCTCTCCCTGTCCAGTATTGCCCGGAGGGCCTTTTCCCTGTCGTTCACCACACCTGTCTCCACCAGAAGGTCCAGAAGCTCTTCTATCACCTCAAACTTGCCGGTGCTCCTCAGACGGACCCTTACCTGGTCCGGCCTCATGTAGTGAGCGATACTGAACTCCCTGCCCTTCTCGGAACCCCCGGCGGTCCTGCTGCGCAGTTTCACGGTGTCCAGCGGCTTCCGCAGTTCCCCGAGAGCGGATTCAACCCCGGCAAGGGCCTCCTCCATGGCGGTTTTCACCACGGGGATGTCATCGGCGCCGCAGTCGAACCGTATGTCATTCCCGGTTCTGGTGAAATTGATGATGTACGAATCCTTCCTCACCTGATAGATATCGTCCTCATGTCCCAGACGGTGGACATAGAACCCGTCACCCTTGAATACCGCACAGAGTTTTTCAACGAAGAAGGACGCCATTATTCTAGAAGGGAATCCGAAGGTCAGCCGGGTCTCATCCGCTGATCTCTCGTCGGTGGCATGCCTCAGGCCCGGGGCGGGGTCACGGAAGAGCCTGACAAGCACCGGCGGAGCAAGGAGGGTGTTCACCACCACCATCAGGATGACCGAGGCGAAAAGACCCTGGTCGAGAAAACCGGCGGAAAGCCCTATTCCCGCCACGATCAGACCAACCTCACCCCTGGGCATCATGCCGAAGCCGATCCTCAGGGCCCCCTTGATGTTGAAACCGGAGAACAGGGCGGTAACCCCGCATCCGGCTATCTTGGATATTGCAGCCACAACGGTGTATGTGATGCCGAAAAGAAGAACGGTTCTGGAAAGAAAGCTGGACGGGTCGATCTGCATTCCTGTGACGGAGAAGAACACCGGGACCAGGAAGGCGTAGATGATGTGCAGTTTCTCCCTGACTATATGCACCACATCGGTTCTGGAAAGGGATATCCCCATGACATAGGCTCCGATTATCATGGCAAGGCCCGCTTCCTCGAAGAAACCCGCCAGTACCAGAGCCAGACCCAGGGCAAGCACAGTAATGGATTCCGGGTTCCTGGAAAGCTTGAGAAGATTCCCTATACGCCGTGAGGCCATGATGCCCAGGGTGGTCCCCGCCAGCCAGACTCCCACCGCCTTGGCTGAGACAATTCCAATGTGTGACCAGTCGGTGCTTCCCACCCTTCCAGCGGCTACCATCCCCATTACCACAGCAAGCACCACGATGCCTATCACATCATCGATCACCGCCGCGGAAAGAATGGTGACTCCCTCGGGTGTGTCCATCTTCCCCTTCTCCGACAGTATTCTGGCGGTGATCCCCACGGATGTGGCCGTGGCCACCGTTCCGGCGAAGAGGCACTCCGGGGACATGAAGCCCATCCGGGCGCCGAAGAGGGTTTCCGAAAGCAGCACAAGGGTCATATCCCCCAGAAAAAAGGAGAACACCACACCGCTGAGGCCAACCATACCCCCCGAGAAGGAGTATTTAAGGAGCAGCTTGAGGTCGGTCTCAAGACCCACATTGAAGAGCAGAACCACGGCCGCAATGGAGGCGATGCCCTGCAGCTCCGGCCAGATGACCCCCCCGGAGCCCGCCGCATGATAGATGGGGAAGAGCCCTTCGGGAAAGCCGTAGAAGGAAACGCTTCCCAGCAGGAACGGGCCGATGATGATGCCGGAAACAAGCTCACCCAGCACCCCGGGAATGCCGACCTTTTCCGCCAGGGCGCCGAATATACGGGCGGTGAACAGTATGATCCCCAGCTGGATCACAAGGATCATCATTCTGCCCGCCATATCGGTACCGCTATCGGACAGGGAAGCTGTCAGAGAATTTGAGAGCAGATAAATGGTGTTCATCTTATATCCTTCCCTGCAGAAGAAGCAGCCCGTCGAGGATAGTCAGGGGATGGGGAGGGCAGCCCGGCACGAAGAGGTCCACGGGAAGCATCGAAGCCACTCCGCCGCTCTGCTCCCGGTGCCCCGGGAACAGTCCCCCGGAAATGGCGCAGGCTCCCACGGCGATCAGCACCTTTGGCGCCGGAACCGCCACCCATGTATCCAGCAGTGCGCTGTGCATGTTCTTCGTAACCGGTCCGGTAACGAGAATACCGTCGGCGTGTCTCGGCGACGCGGTGAACTGTATGCCGAACCGTCCCATGTCCCAGGCAGGGGTACATAGAACATTGCTGTCGGCCTCGCAGGCACCGCAGCCCCCGGCGGAGACCTGCCTGAGTTTCAGCGACCTTCTGAACGGTCTTCCCGCCTCTATGCCATCCCGCCGGTCAACCGGTGCCGGCCCCTGCCTTACGATCAGTTCTTCCCTGTTCGCCCGGGCAAGGCGGTGGTCGCCCTGGAAGGAGATGGCCCTGGAGGGGCAGACCGCTTCGCAGGCCCGGCAGAAAATGCACAGACCGGTGTCCAGACCCTTTATTCCACCTTCGTCCAGATCCACAGCTGCCACGGGGCAGACCTCCGCACAGGCCCGGCAGCCCTCCGGGCAGGCATCTTCCTTTATAACCGGCCGTCCCGGGAACTTGTCCGGAAGCTCAGGCGGCGCACCGGCTGGATAGGACATGGTCCGGTGCTTCTGCATGAGCCTTGTTTTCAGAACAGTGAACATAGTGTTAACCGCGCATTTCTAAAGGTCGTGTCCGCAGTAGGACAGGTTGAAGCTCTTGTTGCAAAGGGGGAAATCCGATATCTCTCCCTCCCTCATTGCCATGGCGAGTCCCTCCCAGTTCCGCAGGGATGGGTCGAATATCCTGTACCATTCAAACCTGCCATACAGATCTGTTGCCGCGAGATGACATATCTCCCCCCTCCAGCCTTCGGTGAGCACAGCGGAGAGCATCCCGGGCCTCATGACGCCATCGCAGCTTCTGAACGGTCCTTCGGGGAGAGCCTTCAGCAGTTCCCTGATGAACCTGAAGGACTGTTTTATCTCAAGCCATCTCACGCAGGCCCTGGCGAAGCAGTCCCCCGATGCCCATGTGCACACCGGGATCTGGAAGAACTGGTACATTCCATAGGGAAACTCGTTCCTGACATCGGCATGGATCCCGCAGCCCCTTGCCGCAACACCGGTCAGTCCGAGTTTTTCAGCGGTATCCATGGTTACCGTGCCGGTTCCCTCAAGCCTGGCCATCACCGAGGGAGTGGCGAACATCAGCTCGACGGCGCTTGTCGTGTGCCCCTCGATGGACTCCAGCCTCTTTTCGATCTCCGCTGCTTCTTCTCCGGTCACATCGAAGGCTGTGCCACCGGGGAGGAGAAGGCCCCTTCCGAAACGGTTCCCGCACAGGATGGCGGTTATGTTCAGCACATCCCCCCGTATCCTTCCGCAGTAGTTCATGGTTGGAAGGAACCCGATGTCTCCCGCCATGGCGCCCAGGTCACCGATGTGATTGGCTATCCGTTCAAGTTCCCCGGCTATGGCCCGGATGGCCTCCGCCCTTGCCGGTACCCGGGTCTCTGACAGGGATTCATGTATGAGGCAGCAGGCGGACGCATGACCGATGGTGGTGTCCCCTGCGGCTGTCTGGGCATAATGGAGCGTTTTCGGTCCGGGGCCGCCCCTTAGCATATTTTCGATGCCTCTGTGCTGATATCCAAGGGAGATCTCAAGGTGTTTCACCGTTTCGCCGTGGCACAGGAAACGGAAATGCCCCGGTTCGATAACCCCGGCATGAACCGGGCCTACCGCCACTTCATGAACAGCGCCCCCGGTCATTCCGAGAAACCTCATCTTCCCGCGATCCCCATCGGGAAAACGCACGGGATTCAGCCGGGGATGGCCCAGCGGCTTTATCTTCCACTGTTCATGGATCAGCCCTTCGAACAGATGTGCCGAGGGAAGATCAGGTGTGATCGACGGGTATGAATCGCCGGCTTCTGCATGAATCAGCTCAAGGTTGCCGGAGACCGGGTCGGAAAGCACCGCCAGAAGAACCGGTCCGGTCCGCGAAGGGTACACCGTGAGGGCTGAGATCCTCATTCCCCCGGCTGCCCCCCGGATCACCCCATCCCGCAGTTCGTCCATGGTGGCCACCGGACACTCCCCCAGCGGAATGGACTGGCCGCTGCGGATGACGGTTCTGTTCACGGGCATGGGTGTGGACCTCCGAAGCCGGCGGCGATGCCCTGAAGAATTTTCCAGAGGCCCGCCGGAACAAAGAGCCCCGCAGCCAGAAGCACCACCGCCAGGGCAAGGGGTCCGGCGGTGGACCAGAGGTGTTCCCGTGCCGGGGGCCCCTGTACACCGCCGAACACCATGGGGATCACCAGCCGGGTCATTGCGGTGAAAACCAATGCCAGCGCAAGAAGATAGAGCACTGTGGCCATTACGCCTGAGTCTGAAAGAAGGCCCTTCAGAATAATGAACTCGCTGATGAAGATACCGAATGGAGGGGTGCCCGCTATGGCCAGGATGCCTGCGAACCAGAGTACTCCCGTTACGGGGATGACCCCTATTGCTCCCCTGACCCGTGAGATGCTCTTGGTCCCGTAGGCCGTTGCCAGGTTCCCCGCGGCCAGGAACAGCATTCCCTTCCCGGCGGAATGGGTAATGGCGTGGAGCATGGCGCCGGCGGCGGCAATCCCCCCGGTTCCCGCGCCCAGGGCAAGTATTCCCATGTGCTCTATGCTGGAGTAGGCCAGCATTCTCTTGTAGTCGGTCTGCCGTATCATGAAGATCCCAGCCGTTAGCATGGAGAGCAGGCCGAACAGGACCATCAGCTCTCCGCTGAGATCTCCGATCCCCGCCGCGGAGCAGATGGCGTGCCCTCGAAGGATCCCCAGGAACGCGCAGTTCAGAAGGGCACCGGACAGCAGGGCGGAAACCATGGAGGGGGATTCGCTGTGGGCATCGGGAAGCCAGGTATGCATTGGCGCAAGGCCCATCTTCGTCCCGAACCCCACAAGAAGGAGTATGAAGGCCGCCTTGAGCCACACCGGATCCATTGAGGGTGCGGATGCCAGCAGATTGCCCATTGTCATGTCCGACGCCGCGTCCCCTGCGGCCGTTGCCAGGAAGAACAGTCCCAGAAGGGCCAGAGCTATCCCCACCGAACAGATGAGAAGATACTTCCATACGGCCTCAAGGCTCCGGGGGTTGTGGTGAAGGGTGATAAGCGGGGCGCTGACCAGTGTGGTGGTCTCGATGGCCACCCAGTATATGCCCAGGTGCGCCGTTACGCAGGCCAGGCTCATTGCGGACAGAAAGAGAAGGAAACAGCAGGCAAACAGAGAGTCATTCCTCTTCGGCGCTGTTTCCCTGTCGGTCTTCAGGAACCCGGAGGTGTAGCCCGCCGTGGCCAGAAAAAGGCCGCTGGTGATGGCGAGGAAGAGCTTACCGGGGCCGTCGGGGCCGATCCATGAGTGCGCCTCCGGGGTGTACCGGGAGATCAGTATCCAGGCGGTGGCTGCGGCGTGTGCCACGGCGCAGAACAACAGAACAGGGGCAATGGCTGCGTTCCTTCTCGCAGGAAGAAGGGCAAGGGCCCCCGCCGCCGGGATGAGAATTACCGTCCAGTACATGTTCATCAGTCCCTCAGTTCGGAAAGCCGGTCGGTGTCCATGTGGTCGAACTCCCGGTTGATGCGGTATATGACTATCCCCATTACGAGAACAGCAACGAAAACATCCAGAAGCATGCCTATCTCAACAAGAAATGGCGCCTCCACAGCCAGCGATGTGCCGAAGGCATAGATCCCGTTCTCCATTGTCAGGTAGCCCAGGACCTGGGTGAGGGCCTTCCTTCTGGTGATGATGATGAACATCCCTGTGAGAATGGTGAACATGGCACCTGGGATAAGCATCCTGGCGGAGTGGCTCGCCGCTGAGTTAAGGAGCGGTCGTGAGATGATGAAGCACACGAAAAGAAGCAGTGCTCCCAGAAGGATGGATGTGCCGTATCCGACCAGGGGCTGAACCTCACGGCCCACCCCCGCCTCCCTGACGGCCTTCCTGAGCAGCGCCGGAAGAAGCAGACCCTTGACCGCAACGGTTGAGACCGTAAGCAGGACAACCCCGAAGGAGAGCCGCCAGTGGGCCGATGTGAGGGTTATTCCTCCCAGAAGAAGGGCCTGGAAGGCAACGGTCTGTATGCAGGCCGGAATCCGGCTGGAATCAAGGAGCCTGAAATTGGTCAGTATGAGGAGCATTATGAGGATCTCTGAAAAACCGTTCATATGAGAAGCTCCCAGATAATCGCTGTCAGTGCGAGTACCGAGGCAAGGGAAAGCATCTGGGGAAGCCTCGTGAGCCTCAACCGCGCCATGGTCGACTCAATGATGCCCAGAATCACCGCGGTGATGAAAATGCCGGCAATGCCGAGAAGAAGGTTCGACCAGGGGGATGCGCCCCTGAGGGGGAAAAGTATCCCTGAGAACAGAGCGGAGAATATCCAGAGCTTGACCGCGGCACCGTACTGAATGAAGCAGAGATCCACGCCGCAGTGGTCGAGGATCATTGCCTCGTGGATCATTGTCAGTTCGAGGTGGGTGCAGGGGTCGTCCACCGGTATCCGGGCATTCTCGGTGAGCAGTATCATCAGCAGAGCGGCGGCGGTCATTATGGACACCGGAGTGACAGAGGAAACCCCGGCGAAGATGTCCGAAAGGGCAAAGGAGCCCGTTGCCGCAGCCAGGGCTGCCAGACAGAGCATGAATGCGGTTTCCGCAAGAACGGAGAACTGCACCTCCCGGGACGCGCCCATGCCCCCGAAGGACGATCCGGTATCCATTGCCGCCAGAACGGTGAAGAACCTCACCGAGGCAAACACATAAACCAGCAGGATAAGGTCACCCCTGAAGGCCAGTGCACCGGGTATCCCTCCAAGGGGAAGGATCGTGAGAACAGCCACGGGACCCGCCAGGGCGGTGAGGGCGGAGACCCTGAATATCCATGTTGTCGTTGTGCTGTACACCGCCCCCTTCCTTATAAGACGGGCCATGTCGAACCATGTCTGGAGCAGGGGCTGCCCACGCCTGCCTCCGAAGAAGGCCTTCACCCTGTTGACAACTCCCGGGAGGATGGGGGCAAGCAGCAGGGCCAGCAGTATGTGTATGAGAGGCCAGATCATATCAGGGTGACACCCCCAGTTTCCACAGAAGCAGCACAATCAGCGTCAGAGCCACATAGAGTATGTAAAGCTGGTTCCTGCCGTGCTGCAAACGGCTGAACCGGTCGGAAGCCCGAAGGAACCCCCTGAACAGGGGCTGGTACAGACAGCGGGTGAATGCCTCCCGGACTCCGGTCCGGAGGGTGATCTTCCCCGGGAAGAGCCCGTTATTCCCCTTCGTGCTTCCGTGGAGGAAGAGCATGTGGCGAAATACAAGAAGCACCGGCCGGGAGAAGGACGAAGCTGAATACTGCATCCTGCAGGAGGGCCGATCATAACCGCAGCCCCACGTCGCCCCGGCTTCCACCGGTCGCGCTTTCAGAAGGAGTTTCCTTGAGGCCCCGGCTGCAAGGGCAGCGGCGGGAAGCATCAATGAAGCCAGCGTTACCTTCCAGAGCACCGATGACAGAAGGGATACATTCCCCACCCCGGGCAGTATCCCCAGGATAAGCGGGGCCAGAACACCCCCTGCGACGCACAGCCCTGCCAGGATCAGCATTGGAGCGTAGATCACCGGGGACACCTCACCCGCCCCGGCGGCTTCCCCGCTTCTGGGGGAGCCGAGGAAGGCAGTTCCGAAAAGCCTTGTGAAACAGACCATTGCCAGGCCTCCCGTCAGGGCCAGGGAGCCAATGGCGAATACAGCGGAAACCGTGGGAAGGAAGCTGCCTCCTCCGATAACCCCGGTGAAGGCAGCCCAGTAAATGAGGAACTCTCCGGGAAAACCGTTAAGAGGCGGCAGGCCGGTTATTGCCGCGGAGCCGGTAAAGAAGGCCAGCCCGGTCTTCCGCATACTGCGGAGAAGCCCGCCAAGCCCCTCTATGTCCCTTGTTCCGGTGGCCTTTGCCACGGCTCCAGCCCCCAGGAAGAGCAGAGCCTTGAAGATGGAATGATTCCAGATGTGAAGCATGGCTCCGGCGAGGCCCAGGGATGACATCAGACCGTTCCCTGTGGACGCTCCCAGCATCCAGAGCCCCAGTCCGGTGAAAACGATCCCGATGTTCTCAACGCTGGAATATGCCAGGAGACCCTTGATATCCCTTTGGCCCGACGCGTTGAGAACACCGTAGACAGCCGAGACCGAACCGGCGGCGATAAGCGCCGGTCCCCACCACAGCGGCCAGGTATCCGGTGAGCCGAGAAGGGTAACGGTTCTGAGTATCCCGTAGATGCCGGTCTTTATCATAACACCGCTCATGACCGCGGATACATGTGAAGGGGCAGCGGGATGGGCTTCCGGCAGCCAGACATGCAAAGGCACCAGACCAGCCTTGGTTCCGAAGCCGACCATGGCCAGGAGGAAGAGGAGGCTGGAATGGCCGCCGGGCAGTGCGAAGAGAACAAGGAGGAAGGCCGTTCCGATATGTGACGCGGTCAGATAGATCCACCCTGCCCTGCGAACCTCACCCCTTTCATGGGAGTGCATCACGAGGAAGAAGGAGGAAAGGGTCATTCCTTCCCAGGCCATGAGGAAAAGGATGGCGTTGGCTGCGGTAATGACCAGTATCATGCTTGCCATGAGCAGAAGGAAACATATCCAGCCGATGCGGTAGCGGGGCCGTCCGGCGTCCTGGACAGTGTAGCCCAGGCCGTAGATACCGGCCAGTGCGCATACCAGGGAAACGGGAAGGATGAAGAAGGCGGACAGACCGTCCAGCTGCAGGGAAAACGCCGCGTAGGGCAGGGGCCATTCAATGAACAGGGAGGACGGTTCCCCGGAGAACAGAACGGCGACTCCGGCGGCGAAGGCGGACATTCCCGCGGCAACCGCTGCCGCAGCTCCTGTCCTGCCGATGAGCCGGCCCCTGATGAAGGGCATGGAGCAGGCGGCGGCCCCCAGCGCAGCCAGCGCCAGGGATATGTGAAGAAGGGTCGCGGTCACATGGATTCCTTCTTGCACCTGCTGATGGAGTCATCCAGATCAGAGGCGGCCCCGAGGATATCCTCCCTGGATGCCCGTTCCAGAACCGCCCTGGAGAAGGGCGAACCCCTGAGACCGAAGGACAGCTTCGACAGCAGATTGAGGTGCGCCTTTATCGAAGGGCTGATTATGGTGAACAGGGTGTGCACCGGTTTTCCGTCCAGGGCATTGAAGTCGATCTCCTCCGCCAGGAAACTCAGGGCCACTATCGGCTGGGTAACGTTGAGTGTGATGGGGTTGCGCACATGGGGTATTGCGATGCCGTTCCCAATGGCTGTGGACCCGACGGATTCCCTGGCGAGAAGGACCTGGAGAAGGAATTCCCTGTCAACGCCGTCGGGGAGGGGAAGTATTTCCACCACGTTCCTGAGTGCGGTGTTCCCGTCGGAGCCGCTTACCCTGTAGTGTATCCCGCCTGCGCGGAGGGCCTCGGAAAGGGAGGGGATGAATGTGTCCTCGGGCTCTTCGAACATTCTGGATGACACCTGAATGTGCCGGGAGGAACTCCACTCCAGCAGCTCGGCCCTGTTGAACCGGTACTGCTCATTCACCCTGTGGACCGGAAGACCCTTCCTGGCTATCCAGCGGTAGATGGTTTTCTCGGAAACATCCAGAAGCTCAGCGGCATCCTTCACTCTCAGTCTCATTTTTCTCTTCTCATGTCATATGGTAACCACGATGGACAAACATGGACAAAACTGGTCGGATTATAAACCCCGCTGATCTCCGGTCAAGTGACCCCCGGCTGAAGGCCTCGGATTGTGCATGGCGAGCCGTCGGGTTATCATTTGACGGGCATGGTGAACGGTTAATGGAAGGAGATCTCATTGAAGGGTATAAAGGCGCTTTTCGTGTGGTGGTTCCCTCACCTTATGTTTCTCACCCTTGTTTCCCCGGCCTTTGCCGCGGGGAGCTCCGCAGAATGGACAGGGTCTCAATGCCTGTGATAGGCGACCCGGAAACGGCCTACGACACCTTCGTGCCCCAGCTTGTCTCAGCCGCCGAGGCAGCGGTGGCCAAAGCGGTTGAAATGGGGATAGCGGATCCCCGCCGCATCGGCGTCTACGGCCACAGCCACGGGGCGCTCATGGTTGCCAACCTTCTTGCGCGCACCGACCTCTTTGCCGCTGGAATAGCCCGGAGCGGTTCCTACAACAAAACGAATCAGCCCTTTGGATTCCAGTCCGAGCGCCGGTCGCTCTACCAGGCCAGGGACACCTACATAGACCTTTCTCCCCTGTTCTTCGCCGACATGGTGAACGAACCCATACTGCTGATACACGGGGAAAACGACGCCAACCCCGGCACACGCACATATCAGTCTGAGGTCTTCTATGAGGGTGTACGGGGTTCAGGGGGCACCGCCAGGCTTGTGCTCCTTCCCTTCGAGGACCACGGCTACCGGGCCCGGGAGAGCGTGGAACACGTTCTCTGGGAGCAGCTGAGGTGGTTCGACATGTACGTGAAGGGAGACACTGTGCATTCAGAGCCCCGGGAGACGGCGGAGCAATGAGAACCCTGACATTCATACTGCTCCTCGCGGCCTGCCCGTGTCTCGCCGACGGGCTGCCCAACCCCGAGGTGGACAGGGAGACCCTCCGGAGCTATGCCGAGAGAGTGGCGGACCACTGGAAGCTCTCCGCTTCGGTGTACGCTGAAGCCCTCAAGGCCGAGGCCGACAGCCTTGCCGTGGAGATAGAACTTCTTCTGGACGGGGTTCCGGAGGCCGCCGGTGCCTTCGGGCGGTCCCACGAGGCCTTCACCAACCATGCACGGACACAGGCTGAGTTCTGCGAGACACTTCAGTGGTACGACCTTTCCTCCGGGGAAGCGTATTATGGTTCCGGTTACGGTGAGACCGCCATCATGGTCCTCTGCTCCCTCTACTGGGAAAGGGTGCTTTACTACAGGGATTTGATGGGGTCACTGTCCCGCGGCGGTATTGTCGACGCTGTTTTTCCCGTGCTTGAAACCGATTCCATAGGGGGCTTCTGATGAAAATTTGTCTGACGGCGTGTCTGGTGCTGACCATCCTGATGCCCGGGTGTTCCAGAAAAAGGACCATGACCCTGGCGACGGTAACCGATGAGCAGAGGATCTCCGTGGGTGACCAGGACCTTGAAGGAGTGCACTCCCTCTTCCTTGAGATGTCCGGAAGGATTGACGGAGAAGCGGTCATCAGGCTTGAAACCATAATGGAAGACACCGTAAGCGGCGAATTCGTGTTCTCCTATTCCGGGGACTGGTACAAGGGCGACGCCATCATAGAGTATGTGCCATCCGGTGTAACCGGGGGTTCCATAACGGTGGAATACGAATTCATCACCTTGTAAAGGTAAAGATTGAACTAATCATCACTTCCGTTGAATATCCGTGGCCAGAGGATGAATGGACTGACGATGAAGTAGAACACCAGTGTGAGCCCGATCAGCACCCACTTGATCACCTCGTAAAGCCCTGAATTCCCGAAATCCCCCAGCACACCGGCGGCCCCCAGGACCAGCCAGAGCATCATCGGGGCTCCCGCCATGATGGAAATGACCACCGCGGTGGCCGCCTTCATGTTCATAACGCACCTCCCCGGCGGTTATCATAGTCGATCAGGGGGATTCCCGGTATTCCCGGGGCGTTCCGAAGGAATTGGGTATGTTAGGATAAACACAGGAGGAGGCGGACAATGAGGTTTTTTCTGATCTTCCTCGCCGTTGGGGTTTCAGCGGCCAGGGGTGATTTCTTTGACGACTTTGAATCCTACCAGCCCGGGGAGGATCCCGGCGATTCCTTCCACTGGACCAGGGAACCAGCCGGGGGGCACGTTCTGGTTACCGCCCAGGGGGATGAACAGGTGATAGAGGCGGTGTTTCCCGATTCCGCCCATCTGGCCTACATATGCAACACAGCGGGTTTCTGGACCGACGGCGTCGTGTCCATGGACTTCAGGCTGGACGGCTCCGGCAGCTTCGCGAATGTCTATTCCCGCATGCAGCTCGCCACCGGGGAGGCCTATGTGGGGGGGATCTTCATGTTCTTTCAGCCCTACACCTATTCCTATATCGGCTATGTGAGCGTTACCGGGGAGTATGAGCTGCTCTACTACGACTTCGGCCCGATCCTCTCCTCCGATGACTGGGTGAATGTGGGGCTTGAGCTCCAGGGGGAGGACCCTGTGATCCTGACCCTGTATACCAACGGTGAGGAAACCGCCCAGGTATCCGATCCCCAGTTCCTGCTGGGAACGGGGCTCTCCGGCTTCGCCCTCGTGTATGAGGAGGAGCTTCCCCAGATATTCGCCGACAACTTCCTTGTTGTTGTCACCCCCCAGGCATTCAGGGCGACCACATTCGGGGCGGTGAAGAGGGCTTTTCAATGACCTCCCCCCGGCGCCGTTTTTTTCTTTTCATGGCGGGGCTGTCGGTGTTCACTCTGTGTTTATCCCTGAGCGCGGGGCTTCTTCACTGGAGGGTTGAGAACGAACCCGGCGCGGCTTCCTCCCCGGGGCTCCTCACCGCCCACAACGTTCTGCTTGCCGCCGGGCTGGCCGGCCTGGGCGGTTCCTCAATTCCACTGTTCAGGAATGGGGACCGCCCACTGCGGGGGATGCTTTTTGCCGCGTCGCTGGCGGTACTGGTCTATTTTCCTCTCTTTCTGCTCACTCTGATGATGCTGGCGTAGGCAAGGCAGGAAGAAGACAGGCGGGAGTGCATTAACACCGCCTTCCTTCCCGGGTTGATACCAGGGTGTATTTCCCGGTGGACAGGCGGCATATTCGAAGAACACCTGAAAGGAATATCAATGGCACTCAGAACCGTTCAGTTCAGATACGGCGCCGACAATCTGGGATACCTGATCCACGGCAAGACAGGCGCTGCGGCGGTGGACGGAGGAGCCGTGGAAGACATTTGCGACTACCTTACCCGTGAGGGGCTGGAACTTTCCCTCATATTGAACACCCATTCCCACGGTGATCACACCTGCGGGAATGCCGGGCTTCTGGAAAGGACCGGAGCCGTTGTGGTGGATGTTGCCGATCTCCCGGGAATGGGAAAGTTCCACATCGAGGGGAACACCGTGCGCATCATTCACACACCTGGGCACACCGAAGATTCAGTCTGCTTCCACCACGGCATCCATCTGCTAACCGGCGACACACTGTTCAACGGCAAGGTGGGAAGGTGCTTCACAGGGGACACATTGGCGTTCTTCGAGTCCATTAAGAGGCTCATGGCCTTCCCCGACGGCACCTACATACACGCCGGCCACGACTACCTTCTGGAGTATCTGGACACAGCACAGGAACTCGAGCCGGAGAACAGGCTCATAGAGGTGTACCGGGATGGATATGTTCCAGGGGGAGAGCTTGTTTCCACACTGGGCTGGGAGAAGAAGGTAAACCCCTTCATCCGTTTCAATCAGCCGTGCATCATCTCCATGCTCAGGTCCAGGGGGCTTCCGGCGGATACTGAGTATGAACGGTTCTCATCAATGCTTACACTGATGTAAGGAGGGTTTCATGGCAGAGGCCAGACCAACCAGGGAGCAGGCTCTGAGCCTTCTCATGGAATACAACAGCACCGACTCACTGATAAAGCATGCCCTGGCAGTGGAGGCGGTGATGCGCCACCTGGCACTGAAGCACGGGGAAGACCCGGACAAATGGGGCGTTATCGGGCTGATCCACGACCTCGACTACGAGAGATACCCGGAGAAGCACTGCAGCATGACCTACGCCATACTCATGGCGAAGGAGTGGCCGGAGGACTATGTGCGGGCTGTGATGTCCCATGCCTGGGGGATCTGCACCGAAGAAAAGCCTGAACACATAATGGAGAAGTATCTCTACGCCATCGACGAACTCACCGGGCTGGTCACCGCATGCGTGCTGGTACGCCCGTCGAAAAGCCTGGCTGACCTCACGGTGAAGTCGGTGAAGAAGAAGTGGAAAACCCGGCATTTCGCCGCGGGAGCCAGCAGGGAAGTGATAGAAAAGGGTGCCGAGATGGTGGGTGTTGAGATATCCGAAATGATTCAGGACGTTATAGACGGCATGGGCACTGTGGCCGCCGAGATCGGTCTTGACGGTTCAGCCGCCACGGGACAGCAAGGGGAATGAGTTGACCGGCACCCTGGTCAACACAGCCACCGTTCTTGCCGGGGGAACCCTGGGAAGCTTCCTGGGCGCAGGGCTTCCCCTGAGGATGAGGGAAACGGTGATCACGGGCATGAGCCTGGCGGTGGTGGTCCTTGGTGTGGGAATGGCGCTGGAGACCTCGAACATACTCATCGTTCTGGGCAGTGTTTCCCTGGGAGGCATGACCGGGGAGCTCCTTGGTATTCAGAAGTGGCTGGACAACCTCGGGGATATGCTCGAGCGAAGGGCGGCGGGCTTTCCCCTGCTCTCCCGGGGAAAGTTCAGCCAGGGCTTCGTTACCGCCTCGCTGGTTTTCTGCGTTGGTCCCATGACCGTTCTGGGTTCCATACAGGACGGCCTCACCGGGGACAGCTCCCTGCTTCTTGTGAAGAGCATGCTGGACGGCTTCGCCGCCCTGGCCTTCGCCAGCGCCTTCGGTATGGGGGTGGCCGCCTCGGCCCTGGTGGTGCTTGTGGTTCAGGGCTCACTGACACTAGGGGCTTCATTCTTCAGCGGCCTTCTCACCGAGGCAATGATTACGGAAATGACAGCGGCGGGGGGAGTAATAATGACCGGTATTGCGGTGCATATGCTGGAGCTGAAGAAGATACGGCTGGCCAATTTCCTTCCCGCACTGGTCTATGCTCCCCTTATCGTGTGGATGATCGGGCTCCTTCGGTGACAGGTTGCCTTACGGCTGGTTTCGGCGGTATTTATTCAGCAGGGGTTCATTCCTGAAAGAAGTGTGATTTGAACAAAGCCTTATTCTTCATACTGCTCCTCGCCGCCGGGGCCGGTCTGGGGTTCCTCTCCGGCAGCCTCTTCGCTCCCATGGTGTTTGACACCCCGGTCTTCCTTTCGTCCATGGGCACCTCCGCCGCTCCTGTCACAGTCCCCGACGTGGCCGGTCTCACCAGGGCCGAGGCCCAGCGGATGATAGAGGGGGGCAACCTGGTCCTTGCCGGGGAATGGAGCGAGTACGGCGACTTCGAGACAATGGGAATGGTGGTGAGGCAGGATCCCCCCCCGGGAACACAGGTTCCCCAGGGCGCACCGGTGAACATCTTCTGGAACGTTGGCCCCCTTTTCAGGGCCTTCGACCCCGATGCGCTGCTTGGCCTTTCCGCCAGCCAGGCCGAGGAAAGGATAGCAGACTGGCAGCTTTACACAGCGGGCAGAACCAGGCTGCCCCACCCCTCGGTCCCCGAGGGCCACGTTATAGCAGTGGCGCCAAGGTTCACCGACAGCATATCCGTGAGAAGACCCATAAGGCTCCTTGTTTCCTCGGGCTGGGCCGGTGTCCCCGTGCTTGTTGGATTGTCGATCGCCGACGCTGAAAGCATATCCCTTTCCAGGGACCTTGTTATGGTAATCGCCGAGGAAAGATCAATAACCGATGTTCTGAAGCAGGGAACGGTGCTTGAGCAGCAGCCCCCCGCCGGGGTCAACTACAGCCGAGGAGACACGGTCTCGGTGGTTACCGGCGCAACAGGGGGAGGAGGCTGGGGACAGTGGTAGTGAAGGTGGCTCCATCCCTTCTGGGTTGCGATCACGGCAACCTCGCCGGGGCGGCCTCCGTGCTCCAGGGCCAGGGGGCCGACTGGATACATCTGGATGTAATGGACGGCGTTTTCGTTCCGGTGCTCACCTTCGGGGCCGGGGTTGCCCGGTCCATATGCGATTCTGTTTCCATACCGGTTGACGCCCACCTCATGGTTCAGCGCCCCGCTGATCTCATCGATGCCTTCGCCGGGGCGGGTTGCCGCTACATCACCGTTCACCCCGAATCCTCGGAGAAGCACCTCCACAGGCTTCTGGGAAGTATAGCCTCCCTGGGATGCAGGGCCGGTGTCGCCCTGAATCCCGCAACCTCTCCTGAATCCCTCAAGTGGTGCGCCGATCTCATCGACCTCGTTCTTATCATGACGGTGAACCCGGGGTATGGCGGGCAGAAGCACATCGCTTCCATGGGGGAGAAGATCACCGTCGCAAGACAGATACTGAACGACGCCGGCAGGACCGATGCCCATGTATCCGTCGACGGCGGGGTGAACTCCTCCAACGCGGCCCGTCTTGTTCTAGCCGGTGCCGATGTGCTCGTCAGCGGCTCTTTCATAACCTCATCCTCGGATCCCAGGGCTTCCATGGATTCCCTCAGGAGCTCAACATGAGGACAATTCTGCTGGCTGTTCTGTCAACCCTTCTCCTGGCGGGCTGCGGCACCGAGGGTTCTGACCAGCTGGACATCGACGCCATAAGGGACAGGCTCGATCTGAACTCCTGCAGGATAAACAGGGAGAAGCTGGTGTTCGCCCTGGGAGACCTTGAGTTCATGAACGATACCACCTATGCCGAGCTTCCCCTGGAACTGCTTGCGGATTCACTGGTTCAGTGCCCGGTTACAGGGGATGCATACCAGCTGCTCCGCCGGGACGGCGGCAGGGTGGTCCAGTGTCCCGCCGGCCACGGGGAAACGAAGTTCTAGCCGCCCTTTGACACGCATTTCAGTTTCGTTATAATCGCTTGACGCCGAGGGGGGTTATCTGTACCCTCCTGCGGCAGTGCAACTTGATTGAATAGCATTTTATAAGGGGTTATTCCGTGTTTGATAAGCTTTCCCAGAGGCTTGGCGATACTTTCAGAAACCTGTCCGGCAGGGGTGTGCTCACCGAGAAGAACATTGCCGACGCCATGCGGGAGGTGCGAAGGGCTCTCCTCGAGGCCGATGTCAACTTCAAGGTGGCCAAGCAGTTCGTGGCAGATGTAACGGAAAAGGCCACCGGGGAAAAGGTTCTTAAGAGCCTCACCCCCGGTCAGCAGGTAGTAAAGATAGTCAACGACCAGCTGGTGGAGCTCCTGGGAGAATCATCCGAAAGGCTTGTCCTCACAGGGAAGCCACCCCATGTGATCCTTCTTCTGGGTCTTCAGGGTTCAGGAAAGACCACCACCGCCGCCAGGCTTGCCTGGCTGCTTCAGAAGAAGCAGAACCGCCGGTGCATGGTGGTGGCCGCCGACCTCCAGAGGCCCGCTGCCATCGACCAGCTCGAGGTGATGGCGGAAAAGGCCGGGGCGGCCTTCTACGCAGACCGCGGGCAGACCGACCCGGCGAAGGTGGTGGAAGCCGCCATACACCAGGCCACCCTTCAGTATCACGATGTGGTCATCGTGGACACCGCCGGAAGGCTTCACATAGACCAGGCCCTGATGGAGGAGCTGAAACGGGTGAAGAGCGTCTCCAACCCCGACGAGTCCCTCCTTGTCCTCGACGGGCTCTCCGGCCAGGACGCCGTGAATGTGGCCCTTGAGTTCAACGAACAGATAGGATTCACCGGTTCAGTGCTCACCAAAATGGACGGCGATTCCAGGGGAGGGGCCGCCCTCTCATTCAGGGCGGTAACGGGAAAACCCATAAAGTTCATCGGTGTGGGCGAGAGCGTGAAGGGCCTGGAAGAGTTCGACCCCTCCCGCCTGGCTGGGAGAATACTGGGCATGGGCGACATCGTCGGACTGGCGGAGAAGGCCCAGGACATGTTCGACGAGAAGGAGGCGGTTAACCTTCAGAAGAAACTCAGGTCCAACTCGTTCAACCTCGAGGACTTCAGGAAGGAACTTACCAGAATAAAGAAGATGGGTTCCCTCAGCGAGCTCATGGCAATGCTTCCCAAGGGGATGCGCCCCGCCGGGATCGACCTCGACCAGTCTCAGTTCACCCGGATGGAAGCCCTCATTAATTCAATGACCTCCCGTGAGAGGGAGAAGCCGGAAATAATAAACGGAAGCAGAAGGAAGAGGATAGCAAGGGGCAGCGGAACCACGGTACAGGACGTGAACCGCCTCTTGAAGGAATACAGAACCATGAAGAAGATGATGAAACAGATGCGCGGCAACCGCGGATTGGCGGGAATGTTCAGATAGCGTTCAGCCGCGCCGAGAACAGGAGGAAACGATTGGTCAAGATCAGGCTCAGAAGGATGGGGAGCGCTAAAACTCCCTTCTACAGAATAGTGGCCGCGGACGCCCGCAAGGCGCGGGGCGGCAGCTTCATTGAGATACTCGGATACTACGACCCCCTGCGCAAGCCCCTGGAACTCAAGGTCGACGAGGAGAAGGTGTTCAAGTGGCTTGGCCACGGCGCCCAGCTCACCGACACCATGAAGAGCCTTCTCAGGAAAAGCGGCACCATGGAAAAATGGAACCGCATCCTCCACGGAGAAGAGGGTGTGGAACCGGAAACCGTGTTCATCAAGGGCGACGCCAGGAACAGTTAAGAAGAGGGATAATGGCCCAAAACCACACAACCGGAGGATAAGATGAAAGAACTCGTTGAACACATGGCCCGCACCCTGGTCGAGCACCCCGACGAAGTAGTAGTCGAGGAAACGACAAGGGAAGACATGACTGTCTACGAGCTCAGGGTCGAGGAAGCGGACCTCGGCCGGGTTATCGGTAAGGAAGGCAGGATTGCAAAAGCCATGCGGATGATCGTTCGTTCCGCGGCGGCGAGAAAGGGAGAAAAGGCCACTATCGAGATAGTGGACTAGATGCCATGGAGAGAAAAGTAAACTACGGATATGTGGAAAGGACCCACGGCCTGAAGGGCAGAATGATACTGAAGCTCTTCGTCATGGGTCCCGCGGTGGCCCTCGAGGAGGGAACCGTTCTCTACCTTGGCGGGAAGCCCTTCACGGTTACCCGGTCACGGAAGAGGGATAACGAGAGGATAACCGTGGACTGCCAGGGGGTCCACACAATGGACCAGGCCTCGCAGCTCACCGGCGAAACGGTGATGGTGGAGGAATCTTCGGTCCTGAAGGAGGGTTATCCCCTGCCGGTCCACGGATTTACCGGATTTACGATTCTCTCCCGTGGTGAAAGCTTCTCCGTTGAAGAGGTGGAGTACAACAGTTCCAATCCGCAGCTGATGGTCAGGGGCAACGGCAGACTCTTCCCGGTGCCTCTGAACATGGCCCTCGCCGGCATAGTGGATGCCCCGGGCCGCACCATCACAGTCGAGCTGCCCCAGGGCCTGGAGGAATTATAGCCCCGGCCCTGAGAGTAGCCGTTGCATCGGTCTTCCCGGAACTGTTCGCTCCGTTCCTCACCGCCGGGGTTGCCGGCAGGGGAATAAGCAGGGGAATAGCGTCGGTGGAACTCTACGACATCAGGGATCATCCCGTTGACCGGAGGGGTTCCATAGACGACTACCAGTTCGGAGGCGGAGCTGGAATGATCATCCGCCCTGAACCCCTGTTCGATACACTGAACTCCATCCCATGGAGGCAGTGTGCCAGGGTTGCCCTTATGACACCCCAGGGCAGGCCCTTCGATGCCGGCTATGCCGAAGAGCTGTCCCTCTGCGGAAACCTGATAATTTTCTGCGGCAGGTACGGCGGGGTGGACGAAAGGTTCCGCAGAGAGGCGGTAACCGACGAGATATGTGTGGGAGACGCGGTCGTTTCCGGCGGTGAGATACCCGCCATGTATGTGATGGATGCTGTTTTCAGGTGGCTTCCAGGTGTTCTCGGACGAATGGAGTCCGCCTGCAGCGACAGTTTTTCCACCGGCCTTCTGGATTATCCCAGGTATACCCGGCCGGCGGACTACGAAGGAATGAAGGTTCCCGGGGAACTGGTTTCCGGCAACCACGCGCTGATAGCCGAATGGCGTTTCAGGGCCGCCCTTGAGAAAACGAAAAGGGTCAGGCCTGAACTGCTTGAGAACTGTAACGAGGAAGAAATAAAAAAGAGGTTCGTGGAAATAATGAAGGAAGCGGACCGGGCAAAGGAGCAGGACAATGGATGAACTGCTGAGAAGTGTGGGTCAGGCACAGATCCGAACGGATCTGCCTGATTTCAGGGCGGGTGACACCGTCAAGGTACACTATCAGGTTATCGAAGGCGACAAGGTAAGGGTGCAGATATTCGAGGGCACAGTGCTTTCACGCAGGGGCGGCGGCATTGATGAAACCTTCGTCGTAAGGAAGATCTCAGGCGGCGTTGGCGTGGAGAGGGTGTTTCCCCTCCATTCCATCAGAATAGCCAGGATCGAAGTGGCCAGGCGGGGAAAGGTTCGCAGAAGCAAGCTTTTCTACCTGCGCAAGAAGGCCGGAAAGGCCGCAAGGATCAAAGAGCGCAGAACCTTCGAGGGATAGTTGAACGACCTCTATCTCTTCGATGAAAAATACAGGTCCGCCTGCGGCTCCGCGGCGGGTCTCGATGAAGCGGGAAGAGGGCCCCTTGCGGGTCCTCTTGTCGCATGTGCCGTAATCCTTCCGGCGGACTTTCACAACGATGTGCTCACCGACAGCAAGAAGCTAACCGACCCACTTCGCAGGGAGCTTAAAAAACTGATAGAGGATTCCGCCCTGGGGATCTCCCTTGGTGTGGTGACCCACACCGAGATCGACGGCAACCGAATGACATGGGCGGTGAGAACGGCCTTCAGCCGGGCAATGGCCCCCCTTGCGGGGAAGGCGGGTGTTTTCCTTGTGGACGGCAACGGCGTTCCCGGCCTGGAATACCCCTGCAGGTTCATAGTGAAGGGCGACTCCAAGAGCCTTTCCATAGCCGCGGCAAGCGTGGTTGCCAAGGTAACCCGTGACGACATGATGCTACGGGCACACACGGAATACCCGGAGTACGGCTTCAACCGCCACAAGGGATACGGAACCAGGGGACACATAGCAGCCATCGAATCCCTGGGCCCATGTCCCATCCACAGGATGTCATTCGAGCCACTCAGGTCAATGTTCCAGACGGGACAGCTCACCCTCTTCCCCCGGGAAGCCGGAGGCCCGGGGAGGGCTGCAGAGAGAAGCGCCGGGGAATACTACCAGAGTCTTGGATACACAGTTCTTTCCAGGAACTGGAGATGCCCCCTTGGAGAGATCGATCTCATTCTGAGCCGGGGTGATACCGTTGTCTTCGTGGAGGTTAAGTCCTCCTTCACGGGTTTCGAGGCGGAGGCCCTCCAACGTGTAACCCCGGGCAAGGTGGAGAGGATCTCCCGGGCAGCCGGTGTCTGGCTGGCCAATGAGGGATTCACGGGACCCTGCAGGTTAGAATGCCTTATTGTATCCCCCGGTGGGGTGAAAGCCATTCCTATTCCATATCTAGACAATAATCTGTCACAGTAAGTTACCATTTCCTTTTTAAATCCCCTCAGTCCAATACTTGTTTTCACTACTGCCAGTGTATATAATTTCGTGAAACATTTCCCTATGAAAGGAGAAATCTGTGAAAGCTGCATTTATCGTTCTTGCTCTGCTTGCCGCGGCATCCTTCGCCGCGGACCGCGTGGTACTCTGGGAGTACTTCACACAAACTGGTTGAAGCGGCTGCTACAACAGCTGGTCAGCTGCCAAAGCCGCTATCAACCCCTTCGTCTCCTCCAATGAGGTATCCCCCCACTACCTGTTCTACAACGGCCCCGAGGGCAACACCTCACGGTTCAGCTTCTACGGCGTTACCGGAACGCCAACGGTGAAGATCGACGGTCTTGCCGCCAGCGCCACCCCCAGTGCCTACGCCACGGCTATCAACAACCGTCTCAATGTTCCGTCCTACATCGACATCGAGGTCAACTGCGTGGGCAACGCCAGCGGCGGAACCGCCTACATCAGCGTTACCGCCGAGCAGGAGCCCCCCGCCGGTACAATCAAGGTCTGGTCCAACATACTGGAAGACCACGAGATGGCCACCGGCACCTGGGGCGGCTACAACGGCCAGGAAATGATGTGGATACCCGTTGCCTGGCCCCTCACCACCAATGGAAGCGTTCTTAACTTCACAGGTCCCTATCCCCAGACCCTCCAGGTGCAGGGAAACTACACACTGAACCCGGTCACGGACATTTTCGACAACCTCAACGTGTCCGCCTGGGTGCAGCTCACCACCGGGAACAAAGAGGTTCTCAACGCAAGTTTCCAGGACCTTCCCGATACTGGCACCGGCGTTTACGGCGATGAGACCTCTTCGGTTGAGGATGTCGCCCTTCTTGGTGCCTGGCCCAACCCGTCCACCGGCAACTTCTCCGTGGCTACCCAGCTCCCGGCTGGCGTCAGCGGAACCGTTGAGATATTCGACATCGCCGGCCGCTCCATCGAAACCTTCACCGCCGGTCCGATACGAAGCATGAACATCACCGAGGCGGGCCTCTACTTCATCAGGCTCACCACCTCCACGGGCGAAACGGTGAACAGACAGGTCGCGGTTACAAGGTAACATTGAAAAGGCGGAAGGGCTTTCGGGCCCTTCCGCACAGTCTACTTCCCCGCCGTCTAACTTCGAAGGGAAAAATAATGAAAAAAGTATTTCTTGCTCTTGCTCTGCTCGCCGCGGCATCCTTCGCCGCGGACAGGGTGGTGGTCTGGGAGTACGCCACCCAGACCGGTTGAGGCACATGCTACAGCAGCTGGTCAGCTGTTAAGAGCGCCCTTAACCCATTTGTTGCCTCCGGGGAACTGGCACCCTTCTATCATTTCTACAACGGCCCCGGAGCCAATCCGTTCTCTTCAGCCAGGATAGGCATCTTCGGAACCGGTTACACACCGTCGGTATCCATCGACGGCTTCCCGGCAAGCTACACCCCGGGAACCTACGCCGCCTCGATAAACAACAGGCTCAGCGTTCCCAGCTATGTTGACATAGAAGTGAGCTGCGTGGGCTACGAGACCGGAGGAACTGCCTACATCAGCGTTACCGCCGAGCAGGACCTCGACACCGGCGTGAAGCTCTGGTCCGCCATACTGGAGGATCACGAGATTGCCACCGGCTCCTGGGGCGGCTACAACGGCCAGGAAATGATGTGGATACCGGTTGTGGCCCCCACCCCAACCTCAGGAACCGTGCTGAACTTCACAGGCCCCTATCCCCAGACCATCGAGGTGCAGGGAAACTACACTCTGAACCCCGCCATACATCCCTATGAGAACCTGAACATCGCTGTGATAGTCCAGGGATACCAGAGCAATGAAACGAAGGAAGTTTTCAACGGCTACTTCGAAAGCCTCAGCGGGCTCACCGGTGTTTCCGAAGGGAACACCGCTCCCACTGAAGGCAGCGCCCTTCTGGGAGCCTGGCCCAACCCGTCCACCGGCAACTTCTCCGTGGCTGCCCAGCTCCCGGCTGGCGTCAGCGGAACCGTTGAGATATTCGACATAACAGGCCGCTCCATCGAAACCTTCACCGCCGGTCCGATACGAAGCATGAACATCACCGAGGCGGGCCTCTACTTCATAAGGCTCACCACCTCCACGGGCGAAATACTGAACAGACAGATCGCCATCGTAAGGTAGACCATCCAGGAGGGGCCCCCGGGCCCCTCCGCTTGACTTCCATCACCATTCCGGTTAATTTGCCCCCCGTATCAAGTCAAGACCTACCTTTCTGAAGGGGATTTTAAATGAGCAGATGGCTTGTAACCGGAGGTACCGGGTTCCTCGGTATCAACCTTATCCGTGAACTGGTTAACAGAGGGCACGAAGTGGTTTCCCTTGATATAGAGCCCTTCGACTACCCGGACATGAAGGACAGGATCGACCATCACGTGGTTGACATAAGGGACCGTGAGGCCGTGGACCTTCACATGTCGAAGAACATCGATGTCTTCATGCACGGAGCCGCGGCCCTTCCCCTTTACAAGAAGTCCGACATACTCACCACCAATGTCCAGGGAACGAGGAACGTTCTGGAGTCCGCCGTGAAGTATGGAGTGAACCGGGGGATATACATCTCGTCAACGGCGGTTTACGGGATTCCCGAGAAGCACCCCATATACGAGGACGACCCCATGGTTGGGGTTGGCCCCTACGGCTGCACAAAGATAGAGGCCGAGGGAATGGTGAAGGAGTTCCGGAAGAAGGGAATGGTGATAACCACCATAAGACCCAAGTCCTTCGTGGGTCCTGAGCGTCTTGGTGTTTTCGCCATCTTCTACCAGTGGGCCTCCGAGGGAAGGAGTTTCCCCATGATAGGCCGGGGGAAGAACCTCTACCAGCTGCTCCATGTGGCGGACCTCTGCGATTCCATAATACTGGCCGCGGAAATGGAAGACACCGATAGGGTCAACACAGAATTCAACATAGGGGCCAGGGAGTTCTCCACAATGCGGGAGGACTACCAGGTGGTCCTGGACAAGGCGGGATTCGGCAAGAAGATAAAGGAATCCCCGGCTCATCTGGTCATCTTCGCCCTTGAGATACTGGAGTTCTTCAGACTGTCGCCCCTCTACCCATGGGTTTACAAGACCGCCACGAAGGATTCCTTCGTTTCCGTGGAGAAGGCGGAGAAGCTCCTTGGCTTCACACCGAAATTCTCCAACAAGGAAGCCCTTCTCACGAACTACCAGTGGTATCTCGACAACAAGGACAGGTTCGAAAAGGGCGGCGGCGTTACCCACAGGGTTCCCTGGGGGCAGGGAATACTGGGGCTCGCCAGGCATTTCTTCTGATGCCTTCTGCCCTTGTAGTAGGCGCCGCCGGGGGAATAGGCAGGGAAACCGCCCTCCTCCTCAGCGCCGTTGGTTTCACCACCCATGCCGTGGACAGGAAAGCCCTTGATATACCCGGCGTGAATACCGCCCTTCTGGACATCACCTCAAGGGAAGAAGTACGCAGTTATGCCCGGGGCTTCAGCGAGCCTCTGGACGCCCTGGTGGTCAGCGCCGCGGTACACAGCACCCACCCTGTGGAGCACCTGCCCGATGAAATGGTCGACCGCGTCCTGGACATCAACCTGAACAGCCACATCAAGCTGGTCCGGGATTTCCTTCCCCATATGAAGGACGGCGGTTCCATAGTCGGCATAAGCTCCATCGCCGCATGTGTAGGGGTGCCGATGTCTTCGCTCTATTCAGCTTCCAAGGCTGGTCTCGAGGGGTTTTACGAATCACTGAGGACCGAGATGGGCCACCGGGGAATACGGGTATCCATAATCCACCCCGGCAATGTCAACACAGGCTTCAATGAAACCGGGAACACCTACCCAGCCCCGGGCGAAACATACACCGACCGCCATTACCGGGCGGTGGTGAAGGGCATCGACAGCAGTCTGGGCATAAGCCCTCTGAAGGTTGCCCGGGCCACTGTGAAGGTGCTTCGGAAGAAAAACCCCAGATTCTGCTACGTTGTAGGGATGAACGCCAGGAAGGCCAACTGGGCGAAGAAGCTGCTGGGCCGTGACCTGGCCATAAAACTGATGGGAAAGTTCTTCGGATTCTGAAGGGGGCGGCGGCCGCCGCCCCCGATCCGTTACGCTACAGGGACAGGACCTTCATGGTGTTTACCGACTGCCGGTTGCTGTATACGAAGAAGTGAACACCGGCGGGGATCCCATCACCGGGAATGTTCAGCATGTGTTCCCCCGGTGCCAGCTCCCCCTGGAAAAGGGTTTCAACCCTTCGTCCTGTCATGTCGTGGAGGGATATGTCGGCGTATCCCCCGGGATGGTTAACCGTTACCCCTCCGAATGCCCTGGCAAGAAGGGGCTCGTCCACGGGGTCCTCTTCGGATACACCCATGAATGTGGTGGACATGTAGACCTCGACGGTGTCCGCGGTTTCGGGAATGGCGGAAACAAGGACAGCTGTATCCTGGCCGGAGTATTTCCTGCTGTCCGGCGTGGACCAGTAGCTGAACTCGGTGTTCCCTGTATTGCCCGGCCATGGGTCGCCGTGGTCGCCTGAATTGATGTCCTGCTCGAGGTCCCACTTCCCGTCGGCCTGCTCGAGGGCGGCCAGGTAGTGGCCGTGGGAGGTGTAGCCCGGGTACCACTGATTGTCGTTGCCGGACTGGGTTTCATCTATGTGCCAGATCAGAACACCGGCGGAGGGAAGGTACTCGTCCCACCTGAGCTGTCGCCGGTTCTCGAGGAGGAAGTACTGGTAGCTGGGTGAGCCGTCGGTCCACAGCCTGTATACAACGTTGGAAAGCTGCACCGCGGGGACCTGATAGGTGCCCGGGGTGGTTATGTCGATGTATTCCGTTACGCCCAGTTCATGGCGGCAGTAGGGGGAGAACTCCGCCGGGCTCCAGCCGCCGCCGTTGTATACCCCTCCGGCCATTATGCCCCAGTTGCCTATTCCCCTGGAGTCGTAGTCATAGTCGTAGAGGTCTGGAAGGCCCAGCACATGGGCGAACTCGTGGCAGAAAACCCCGGCGGACTTGTCTCCCGGGGAGCTGTTGTACTCGTTCTGCACGCTGAAGGCGTAGACCTTTACTCCGTCGAACTCGACACCCCCTCCGGGAAGAACCCACATGTGGGGCCAGATGGTGTCGGGACTTCCGGTGAACTGCCCGGCGTACATGAGGTTGACGCCGTCTACATAGCCGTCGTTGTCGTTGTCGTACTGGGAGAAATCTATGTAGGGGTCCACCAGTTCGCAGACCTCTTCAACGAGGCCCTGGCTGTTCTGGGGATAGTTTCCCCAGCCGTAGTTGTTGTTCACATAGTAGCCGTAGTCCTGGGAAACCCTGTTCCAGCCGGTTTCACTGGGCATGTTTACGGTGACTATGTCTATCTGGCCGAAGGAGACATCGCCGTAGTACCTCTTCAGGGAGAAAGTGTCGGTGGCAAAACCCATGGAGTCGAAGTACACCGGTGCCGTCTGGGCCTGGTTGTCGCTGAAATCCACAAGGAGGATCAGGACGTTCATCTCTTCACCGTTAAGGGCCTGGACAATGGGGTTCCCGGAGCCGTAGAACCCAGTGGGGGAGTCGACCCCCCTTTCCATGGCCTCGGTGTATGAACGGACCCAGTTGAGGTGTTCCCTGGATGGGCCGCTGAACATGCCCGGGGGTGGTGGAGCCGCATAAGCGGCAAACAGCGAAGCGGTTGCGAGGATGATGAGCAGAGTTTTCATTGTTCTCCTTTTTCACTGTGCAGGTTGCCGATAATATAATAGGCTCACAAGACGAGTTTTTCGATAATCTAAGGAGCCCGATGCTTACACTGGAAGAAACCGTGGGGGAGAACCTTGGTTCCGTCAACATGGAGATAGCCGACGCCGCCGCCCGGTGCGGCAGAGATCCCTCCGGCGTCGCCGTCATGGCTGTTACCAAAACACACCCGGCGGACCACATCCTGGCCGCCATCCGCTGCGGGATAGAGCACATAGGCGAGAACAGGGTAACCGAGGGGGGCAGGAAGATAAGGGAGGTGGGCCCCGACGCCGCGGTGTTCCACGCCATAGGAGTGCTCCACAGAAGCGAGGTGCGCCAGGCGGTAAGGGATTTCCAATGCCTCGACGCTGTGGACAGGGTGAAAATACTGGAGGAGATCGCCCGGCGTGGTGCCTCTCCGGAGATACTTCTCGAGGTGAATACCTCCGGCGAAGGGGCCAAGAAGGGGTTTCCCCCGGATGAGGCCCTTCTATCGGAAGCCCTGGGGAAAGCCAGTGAACTTGGTCTTAAGGTAAAGGGTTTCCTCACAGTAGGCCCCCTTTACGGGAACGAAACCGATAAAAGGAGGGCCTTCGCCCTGCTGCGGGAGCTTCGCGGCACACTGTCCAGGGAGCTCGGAATGGAGCTTCCGGAGCTTTCCATGGGAATGAGCGACGACTTCGCTCTGGCGGTGCTGGAGGGCTCCACCATGGTAAGGCTGGGCACCAGGCTTTTCGGCACCCGGGGCAGATAACCGGGAAACTAATGGGGCATTGCCGGGTATAACCTCTGGAGGTTTGCGGAAGTGCTTTATTGTGCGATATTCAGCCCTGCGGTCATTTATTGCAAAACACCAACGGAGGGGGCTTCGTGCGGGTAACTCCACTGGACATAAGAAGGCAGAAATTCCGTAAGGGAATGCGGGGCTACGACCCCGGAGAGGTCGACGCTTTCCTCGAGATGCTGGCTGACGCCTGGGAGGAAGCCGCTGACAGGAACGATAAGGAAAGCAAGGAGCTTGAGGTCCTCAGGGCCCGTGCGAGCGACTTCGACCGGATGGAGGGCGCGGTGCGGGAAGTTCTCGTGGCCCAGCAGAAAAGCGCCGATGTGGCCAGGGAAGAGGCCAACCGCGAGGCCGACCTCATCATAAGGGACGCCGAGCTGAAGTCGCAGAAAATGCTGGACGAGGCGAAGAAGCGGGTTCAGATACTCACCGAGGCCATAAGGGAACTCCAGGACCGGAGAATGGAAATACTTATGAAGATGAACTCCTTCATAGAGAACCAGAAGAACATGGTTAAGATGGAGGAGTCCAAAATACGAAACGAGATCATTCCAGCGGATGAAAGACTTCCCGGTGAGGAAGAGGGGGACATGCCCCTGCTGGAGCTTTCCGAACTCTAACGGAG